>MDTB01014107.1_pt1 | contig 12653 bp, 9 predicted proteins | sample 811161 | NCBI WGS metagenome assembly MDTB01 (sample SAMN05326650, study PRJNA326480) | marine metagenome | isolation source: seawater | place: Mediterranean Sea | collected 2009 | reverse complement strand
GTCTCACCCCTTGTACCCCTCTCAATTACTAAATCGATCCCCCTGCAATGATCTAAGACATGAAGCCAATCCCTAATCTGCTTCCCATCTCCATATAGGGGCAGCTTCTTGTCTCTTAATATGTTTAGCAGACAAAGTGGTATCAACTTCTCCGGAAACTGCTGCGGTCCATAGTTATTTGAGCAGTTACTGGTAGTGACATTTAGCCCATAAGTTTTATGGTATGCGCGCACCAAATGATCCGAGGATGCTTTGCTAGAGGCATAGGGAGAATTGGGCGCGTAGCATGTCGTCTCTTTAAATGGAGGATCCAACGGATTTAATGAGCCATAAACTTCATCCGTCGAAACATGGTGAAAGAGATGATTTTTTCCCTGGTGAGATAACCAATGATCAGTCGCCACCCGCAAAAGAGTGTGTGTGCCGACTATGTTGGTTGTAATGAAGGCATCCGGATCAGTAATCGATCTGTCAACATGACTCTCTGCGGCAAAGTTTACAACCATGGTTATGCGATTCTCTGAAAATATCTTGTTCATGAGAGCATGGTCGCAAATGGATCCAGACACAAAACTAAATTTGGGCTTACCTAAGCAGTTTAGTAAGTTGTTCTTATTTCCCGCATAAGTTAAAGCGTCTAATGCAACTACATAGTCATCCGGATATTTTTGAAGCCAATAGTGCACAAAGTTTGATCCAATGAAACCTGCAGCGCCTGTGACTAGTAACCTATTCATAAAAATTCCTTTCCGAGGAACTAATCTCCTTTAATACTCGTCCTAATTCTATTTTCCAGTTTGATGGTTCAATAAACAGCTCTTCCAAAGTTCTTTGTCGGTTGAGTACGCTGTACATTGGTCTTTTAGCAGCTGCGGCGTAGGCAGAGGTTTTTATAGCTTCTATTGGAATCTTCCTAAATAGCATCCCTTCGTTATACGCTTGACTTTGTATCTCGAGAGCAAAATCATGCCAACTAATATTAGCCCCATCAGTCCAGTGAAAGATCCCTGAATACTTATAATGATCTAAAACGGCAAATAAGACTTTTACTAGCGAGTTTGCAGAGGTCGGAGAACCTATCTGGTCTTCAACTACACTCAGCTCCTTCCTTTCGGCCATCAACCGCAACATTGATTTAACAAAATTATTGCCAAACATAGAATATAGCCAGCTCGTTCTGATTACGACACCTTGCTTCGAATACATCCCTGACACGTGCCTCTCCGCGGCCAGTTTGGTCTTTCCATAGACACCCAGTGGGTTCGGCATGTCACTTGGTAAATAAGCTCGCCCTGCCGTGCCGTCAAAAACATAGTCGGTAGAGATCTGAATCAAACGGCATAGCCTATCGTCCGCCCATCTCGCTAAAATCTGCACCGCCTCATCGTTGATCCTCTTTGACAACTCAGGCTCTTCCTCTGCTTTATCCACATAAGTATAAGCCGCACAATTAACAATAACTGACGGAGAAAGTTCAGATAGTGTCCTGAGCATAGACTCCTTATCGAGAAGATTCATCCCATCCAAATCTATTGGCAAAAGCTCATATTTCTGACTCAGAATCGACTGCTTAAAAGATTTTGAGAACGTCTCTCCAAGCTGCCCTTTGGCTCCTGTGAGCAGTATGCGGTCTCTTTTCAAGTATATACCTTTGCTTCCTTAAGGGTCTTTGCATTCATATCTTTCTTCGAAAGGAGGGGCTCAAGATCCAAATCTGGCCATGCTATTGCTAAAGTATGATCACTCCATAGTAAGCTATGTTCATCTTCTGGATGGTAATACTCAGTGCACTTGTAAATCAGTTCCGCTGAATCACTCAGTACTAAAAACCCGTGTGCAAAGCCAGGCGGGATCCATAACTGTTTCTTATTTTCTGACGATAGTATCTCGCCTACCCAAAGCCCAAATGTTTGCGAACTCTGTCTAAGGTCTACGGCCACATCAAATATTTCCCCCGAAACGACGCGCGCAAGCTTTCCTTGTGGGAGTTCCAGCTGATAATGCAATCCCCTTAGTGTTCCCTTTGACGATCTACTTTGATTCTCCTGAACAAATTCACCTAACAAACCATTTTCAAGAAAATGAGCTGCCCTGAACGTCTCCATAAAGTAACCCCTATCGTCTGCATAGACTGTAGGTTCAAATACGAGTACTTCAGGAATATTTTTAGACGAAATTTTCATGCCAACGAATTAAGTGTTATCGACGCTCAATAATATCCCGCAAATATTGACCATACCCGCTTTTTTTATGCTTTTCAGCTAACACCATCAGTTGCTCTGCATCGATGAATCTCCGCCGATAAGCAATTTCTTCGGGGCAACCAATCTTTAACCCTTGTCTCTCCTCCAAGACGCGAATGAAATTCGCAGCATCAAGTAAAGACTCGATGGTACCTGTGTCTAACCAAGCAGTACCCCGATCAAACAACTCAACATTTAACATGTTCTTTTCGAGATATTTCTTATTAACATCAGTGATCTCTAGTTCACCCCGACCAGAAGGCCTGATGGATTTTGCAAAATCTACCACATCATTGTCATACATATAGATTCCAGTAACAGCATAGTGGGATTTTGGTTGACTAGGCTTCTCCTCTAAATCGATGGCTCTATTTTGCCCGTCAAGAACCACTACCCCATAACGCTCCGGGTCATTCACATAATACGCAAAGATACTAGCCCCCGTAGTTTGCTTGGCAGCGCTCTTGAGCTTATCCTCAATTCGGTTTCCGTAGAAAATGTTGTCTCCAAGTATTAAGCACACTTGCTCGTTTCCAATAAAATCTTCCCCGATTAAAAAAGCTTGTGCTAAGCCTTCAGGTTTAGGCTGCTCAGCGTAAGAAATCTCAAGACCCCAGATAGAACCATTGCCTAACAATTCCTTGTAGATATTCGCATCCTTAGGTGTGGTAATTATCAATATCTCCCGGATACCGGCCTGCATCAAAGTAGATAACGGATAATAAATCATGGGTTTGTCGTAGATCGGTAACAACTGTTTGCTCACCGCAAGAGTCATCGGATGCAATCTGCTGCCGCTTCCTCCCGCCAGGATTATTCCTCTGGTCATCGATAACTCCTCCCTGAGCTAATCAGCTTGACGAGCTCTGCTCTCTGAGACGCTTTGAACTATCATTGGTAACATTTGATACAAATCTAATTCCGGCTTAAAGTCGAGCTCTCGAACAATCTCTGAGTTATCGACTAGACTATTGGAAATCAAATTTTGGTAGGTTCTCATGCTGATTCCACTCAACAACGGCAAATTCAAATTTAGCGAGCCGAACACTCTGTTTAATACCTCTGCGCCAATAAAGGCTGTATATAATAGCAAACGAGGCAGCCTCAAGTTGGGATATTTTCTACCTAAAACGCGATAAATTTCTGCCTCAATTTCGTTAATATTGTAAACACGCCCATCTGTTACAGTGTATGACTTTCCTGCGGCATTTTCAGAGATCAGCGATAAATATACCGCGCTGCTCAAATCTTCAACGCTGATAAGCGAGACATGTGTTTTTAACAAGGGCAAAGACGGAATGCGCCAACGATGAGCAAGTGAAATTAAGGTCGAAATGTTACCCCTCATGCCTACTCCATAGACATTTACGGGCCTGAGAATCACCGATTCTATGAGGCCTGCCCCATGACTAGACATAAGCAGTTCTTCCGCCTCTTTCTTGGTCTGTCCATAAGTTGTCCTAGCAACACCGCCCTTACCCAGGTCCGATGACAAAGAGCTACTGATATACACCAGGCGCTTAACTCTTTGACTCTCTGCAACCTTCAGTAGGTTTCTGGTCCCAACGACGTTAGCTTTGAAAAGCTCATCTTTTTTTGAGTTGTCAACGTGAGCAAGCCCTGCGGCATGCACAATGGCATCTGCGCCAGCGCAAGCCTCGACCAAGCTCTCTCTGTCAGTCAAATCCCCTGCAAACTGCTGCGGTATAACACCTCCAACTTTTATGAGTGGTTGCTTATCCCTCGTCAAAGAGCGGACCGTGAATCCGGCACGTAAAAGGCGCTCGACGACGAAAGAGCCAATAAAACCGGCTGCACCTGTAACTAGGACTGTCTCCCTGCTAACCTTCATACTGTAATATCACGCGAAGATGACTTTCATGTCCAGCGCCATCCATGTGTTTTGAAAAACTTTAAGCCAGATTCTGTAAATTTTCTAATGTGCCAACCCCCTTTACCTGCGGCATTGCCTCCGTCGTGGATAATTTGGACATCTGGCGCATAAACAACCTCTCCTAACTTACCCATACGAATCGACAGATCAAAGTCTTCAAAGTACAGGAAATAATTTTCATCAAAGCCGCCAATCAATTTTAATGATGCAGTCTCAGCGAGCATGAAGCACCCACTTATCAACGGAACCCCTACTGCAGATTTAGACTCCGACAGATCTCGCATCTCATAGTTTGCTAGCCGCCGAGCAAATAAAACTTCTAATGGTCGAGGAAGAAACGCCCTCAAAGCCAGGGTGAGCACAGAAGGGTAACGCTTACAAAGAAAAAGGTCTCTCCCATACTTGTCTGTTGCTTTTGGGCTGAGCAGTTTGATTTTGTGATCGGTACGAAGCGCCTTTAAGGCATTATGAAGAGCGGTCTCACTAATCACCACGTCATGATTCAATACAAGATGATAATCGCTGCTTAGCTCGCTTAAGGGGATATTATGAGCTCGCCCATAACCTATATTTCCGTGCCCTTGGGTAAGTTTAAGTCTGACATTAAACTCGCCCAACGTCTTTTTATAGTGGTTAAATAGTTCAAGAGATACTGTCGAGTGTTCCGAATTATCTACGATGAATAGATTAGAGGCAAACGCAGGTTGTTGCTGAGTAAGATGGTTAACCGATAAAAGGATTGATTCTAATAGACGCTTTAATTGGATCTCCGGGGTATGGTAGCAGACCACACCAATGGATAGATCTAAATGAGTCTCAGGAGGCAAAACGTCAAAGGTCTGGGCGTGATGCTACCGCCCTGATATAAAGTATTTATATCGCTACATTTCAACACGCAATCGCAGCAAATCATACGGCTTTATTCGTCCTCTACTAACCTATCACCAAATGGGGTGGATACGACCCTCATCCCCGGTGGCACGTCCTCTGGACTTATCCGCCTCGGAGTGAAAGTGGTATCGCCTGGTTCTGGATTGGGATTACTCTGCCTCTCCAAAATCGCTTCGAAAGGATTTTGTAAATCCTCTTCAGCACCGGCATCGACACTAGTGCTCAGCGAATCAATAGAGCTGGTTAAGTTACTCGCAAGAGGACTGCCGTTAGTTAAACTCACTTCGGCTAAGTTACCAAGGAGACATTTGACCCCTTCTTCCGAATGATCGATACAAGGGCTCCCGTCAGGGTACCGAATCGACACCTTTTTAGGCCCTACATCCACCAACGAATATCCTGTATATCCAGGAACCGGCCTCTCGGTTTCGAGAGTCGTGGTGAAAGAAATTATTTCACCACCTTGATCCCTCACGGTTATGATATAGCTGCTACCTATCCTGCTTGTCCCAACAAGCCTAAAGTAAATGTCGCTTAAAATGTTGCCCTCACGATCCCGCCGAACTCCTGGAGAAGCGTTTTCTCGAGAGGGACGACCGTTTGCCTCTAGCTCTTCGAACAAGTCGAGCACCTGGCAGTCTGCTGCCGGTAGCACGCAAACCAACAAGCTGACTAGCATGAGCTGGGCTTTTGTATACCTCATCTGAAATTCCGCTCCAAAATCTAAATCCACTCAACATCTAGGCTATTAGATGCATGACACTTACGATAGTTTAGACGTATCTCTTGGAAAAAAGTTCTCAAAGAGAGTTCAAGGATTGACTACTCCCCAATCACGCACCTTCAGATTATCTTGCACCCCTAATCAGTCAAAGGAAATATCATCTGGTATGTCTAGTGTAGGCTCATCGTCGCTAGAGCTGTGTCCCAATATCTCCGACAGGGCTCTGGCATAAGCGTTTCTTGCTGTTTGAAGCGCTGCAGTATGGGCAGCGGCCCTAGCCAATTCTTGATCAACGAAATGCAGGGCCTGTAATTGGGCCATCGCCTCTTTCGAAAGCGACTCCGTATCATATTCTTTACCATCTATCGTCACTTTTGCCACGTTGAGTTAGCTCCTTATTTTTCAAGTTGCTGATGGTGTAAAAAGAAAAACCAGCCCCATTAAGGGCTGGTTTCTCTGAAGTGCTGCGTTCTAACTATTTAGAATGTAATGATTAAACAGTTATTACACCGTTGGTTATGGCAAAGTCTGCGTTTGTTAGTCCAGTTAGACCAACTAGCACGATAGAGTCTGTGGCAGTTGTTCCAGCATTAGCTGCCGCTGCACCTATCAACACAGCGTTAGATGTACCCAACGTTTGGTCGGTCGAAGTGAACGTGTTAGCCGCAGAATCATAGATACCAACAACCAAAGACACAGTACCATTTGCATCGGTACCTGCCACAGTTGTACCCACGATGTTTCCACCGTTAGTCACAGCAGTAAAGGCATCATAGTTAGCCTCAGTGGCGAGAACACTAGTCAAGTCTACCGTGTCATTATCAGTCTTAACGATATTGACAATGTCCAGGCTAGCTGTACTAACCGATGTAGTCGCACCGTAACCCGCAACACCCATGTTTGCAGCGGTAAAGGTGAATACATCAATTCCACCACCACCGGTTATAAGATCGGCGCCTATTGAGGACGTGATCGTATCAACACCGGCACTACCAGTGATCGTATAAGCTCCGTCTACCAACGATGCATCTATTACGTTGCTACCTGTAGCGTTGGTATCTGCCGAGAAGTCAATGGTACGAACACCGGTCATATCTGAGTCGGCGTCAGCTTTCAATGAAAGGCTGATTACATCAGTGGTTGCCGCGGAAGCAATAAACTTCTCAAAGTTTGTGTAGCTTCCGAAATCAACGGTATTAGCAACCGTCGCACCACCCACTACGGCAAGAGCGTCGGCTGTACCACCAGACGTTGTTCCGACTGTGGTACCGGCATTTACAGTTTCAATAGCCGCTACCTCTGCAAGGACGAAGGTATCGTTACCAAACCCGAGGTCAATGACGTCAGTTCCAGCAGTCGCACTAACAATGTCGTTTCCAGCACCGGTGCTGATGAAGTCTTTACCCGATCCGCCCGTTACTGTCTGAGTGCCATCGCCCGTATAAATAGCGTTAACACCGTTACCTGACAGCGTGTAGGTCTCAAACCCACTGATCGTAGAGGTTACCGATGAGTTAGTGCTGAGGGACCCACCGAAGTTATAGGCTACAGTGCCGGCCGGGACAGAAGTCAGGCCTCCACCAAGATGACCAGCAGTACCTGCTGTGGTTGTGTTCGCAAGAACTGTCGCAGCAGTTATTGCAGCAGTAGTAGCGTTTATAACAAGACCAGCAGAAGTACCTGTTCCAGCACCCTCGATATTAGCAGCTACCTGGGTAGTGTTTGAAATCAAGGTGTCTGTACCCGTACCACCTGCAATAGTGTCCGCACCAGTGTTCATAGTGACGGTATCGTTACCGGCACCCATGTCAATGGTATCCGCCTTCGTACCAGCCTTCCAAACGTCAATACCGCTAGAACCGGTAAAGGTCTGGGCCGCTGTGTGCGCCGCGCCCGTAAGGCTGAAACCAGCCGTCGTGGCAGTTCTTGCTGCCATACCCGATGCGTTGATGGTTCCAACAGTAACCGCTGTATCCACGATGATTGCCTCTGCACCAGTCACGTTAAGCGTCTGGGCTGCACCACCTGTTGCCTGGGCAGTAGTCAGACCTACAGTCATGGCCTGAGCGCCAGTTTGCGCAGTGACATTGTTTACGGAGACATTTATCGTCTCAGTATTTGCAATCACTACCGTATCAAAGTCATCAGCCGCGTTAGCTGTGAGGTTCAAGTTAAATGCATCTGTGGTACCGGTAGCTGCGCCGTTAACGGTCGCAGTGACGTCGGCCGACGGTGTAACGGTCAGCTTCAAAGTACCGCCTGAATTAAACCCAGCAACAACCTGTGCACCGTTTACATCAGCAAGTGTCACGTTGTTAATATTTCCAAGGTAACCAAGGTCAAAGTTATCACCGGTACTATCTAGCGTATCCGTTAATAAGAGAGTCTCCATACCAGTAAAGGTGGTATTGAAGGTGTTAGCCTCAGAAATTGTCTGCCCTTGCATAGCCGTGATGGAAGCGTTGGTAACACTTAGCGTGTCCGTTCCGTCCCCACCCGCAACCTTGTCAAGTGTAGTCAAGTTTCCTGCAAAAACGAACGAGTCGTTTCCGGCACCACCGTCAACAACGTCATTACCAGCGGCTGTGGTTATCGTGTCGTTACCGGCATCACCGTTAAGCGTGTCATTACCAGAACCACCAGTGATATTATCGTTTCCTGCGCCACCATTGATTGTTGTTTTGGTGTCGCCGAGAAGTGTATCCGCACCAGGCGAACCAGTAATCGTGGTTACACCCACAGCTGCACTACCCATTGAGAATGTAGTGCCGGTAGCTGCAGCAGCCAAGCCAGATGCGTTGATCACCTCTGCTGTAATAGCACCAACGGTGACTGCTTCACCACCGCTGAAGTTGACAGTATCTGTACCACCAGTATCGGCAGTCATCGTAATCGCGCCGAAGTCCTGAGTAGCGGTACCCAACGCTGTGACGTCAATGTTAAGAGTCTCTAGCCCTGCAATAACGATGTTCTGACCTGCGAACACGTCCGCGCTAGCAGTCGCGTCTGTATGAGTTATGCTAAGAGAGTCAGTAGTTGCGGTCCCAGTATCTGTAGCTGTAAGGGCTCCTACACTAATACCTGCCATCTTCAGGGTATTAGCACCGGCCGGATAAGCAATCGTACCACCGTTAGAACCAGTTCCTAGAGACACGTCTGACAACCCGTCCTGAATAAAGGCCGGTGTTACAACACCAGCTATTGCGTCAGAGACTGACAGGGTTTCAAAGTTGGACGTAGTAGCTTTATTAACGGACTGAGCTAGGTTGAAAGTTACCGCTAGGGCGTTATCCATTGCTAGTGTGTCTGTGCCATCACCACCGTCAATCACATCCGCAACGAGAGTTCCAAGGGCGTTTGCCACTGTGGGAAGCGCCTGTATTGTAATCGTGTCATTACCAGCACCGCCGCTTACTGACATTTCAACGGCTGCGTCGCCTGCTGTAGTAATGGTGTCGTCACCGTCACCACCAACGATTGTCTGGTCGATAATATCTACACCACCGACATTGGTCTTGTCGTCTGAGTTGCCGACACTAACAGTCAACTTACCCGTGTAGCCAGTCGCATCGACTGTTTGGACCGTAGTAGGAAGCGCGTCCTGCAAGTTCAAGTTTGCGCTACCAGAAATGTTTAGTGTCGCACCGCCCCAGACGGCCTGACCAATCTTGTTGGTGCTAGAGCCGATAGAGTTAATGGTGAGCGCCTCGATACCGGCACCGTAAGTTATGTCTGAGTCGGCTGCAACCGTTGCAGTAACGCCCGACAAGGTCAGTGTTGCCGTGTCACCAGTACCTGCTAGGTAGGCCGCGTCATAGTTGACCGTAGCTGCAATGTTGGTCGTACCCTGAAGAGTTAACTGAGTTCCAGAGTCAACATTGTTCATAACCAAATTGTCATTTTGCGTCGTAGCAGAAGTACCAGACAGAGTCACGGTTCCTGCCGCGGTATCTACCATATTAACGGTAAGCGCGTGCGCTGCAGCGGCGTTTCCGTCAATGAGGTTTACCGAGATGTTTTCAATGGATGTGGTAGAGAACCCACTTACAGCGGCTGCTCCAGCCAAGGAAGCTGCAATTGAAAGGGTATCTGAGCCTTCTCCGCCGTTTAATATGTCACCCGTAGTGAGCGTTGCGTTGGTGCCGCTGAACGTATCACCGCCGCCTCCACCGCTCATGTTGTCAATTCCTGTAGTGAGTGCAAATGACTGAGCCGCCGGTGGTGCAGTCAATGACGTATCATTGACAGTCACAGAGGCGCTTTGCCCAGCAACAGAAACTGTAAGGGTCTCTGCGCCTTCAGTGGTAGTATCTGCGACCGTAGTAACACCGATAAGTGCCTTACCATCTGCACCTACCTTCGTAGTTCCAACCGTAGAACCTGAGATGTCAGAGCCATTAACACCACTCACTGAGTAGGAAAGCTCGGAGCCACTTGCAACATTGGCTGTGTCGAGAGTAAATACTGCCGACTCACCCTCGTTAACAGCTGCCGCATTCGCTGTGAGCGTATACGTTGCAACAGGAGCAACAGGAGCAGGAGCAGTCGAACCGGTGGCCTTAATGTTGTCGGCCCCCGCCTTACCAACAGTGACGGATAGTGGGTTGCTATCAACCGAAGCAAGAACAGCTGTGCTCTCTGCGGCAGTCTCCAGTGTAACCGTGTGATATTCCGCTACAGAGGCTTTATTCTTGAAGTTAGAGACGTGCGTCTTCAGCGCGTCACTGGTGTCGGTATCGAAGACACCGTGAATAGCGACGAACAACTCTCCAAGTCCTTTACCAGCGTTGACGTGAGCGGCGACAATCTTCTCGCACTCAGCCTTTAAATCTGCACTGGCTTCTGGTAGGAGGTTGCCTACATATTCTTTGGCGAACTCGTCGGCTGTCTGAATCGCTGGGTAGACCGCCTTGAAAGATGAACGCGCCGCTAAGGCATCCCCGATTTCTACTAGGGTCTTGCCTGCTTCTACGTGCGCAATCAACTCGGCGAGAAGCGTCGTTCCCGGAGAAGAGTTATTCGCGATAACCGCTAACTCGATTAAGTCTGTTCTAGTTGCTGATGTAATGGCCATTCTAACTCCTTGAGCTAAATCTAAATTTTTTATTCGAATAAAATTAAGTACTTTTACTTAATGGTTTACTTTCCTCAACACCTCCTGGCGCCTAATCAGAGGCTGCAGAGGATTCCCTATTCACTAACATATAGCAATCCCATCCCTTCCCTTGTGACTTGAATCACATGAAGACGATGGAACCACTAAATTCTTTTCGCAGACATTGAACCACTTAGTTTAAGGACCTTAATATTTAAAAACCCTAAAGCGCAAATAGCACAGTCAGCTAAGTTCCTATCATACTACAAAAACAATAGGCAACGCACCCCGTGTCGGCAGATTTTTATGGTTTCTGAAGGGCTAAGCCTGAAAAATTTAAAGAAAATTTAAGGTATTTATTATAACTAATTGATATATATCATAAATTAGACTATAAATTTTTTCTTATTTTACCCTCTATAAGTCGAAACTAAATCCGATTTCGGCAGTAATACCCTCTACGCGGAATAAGGCAATGGTGTTCCTTTGCTCGCGGAAATAAGCATTTGCTATAAAGCGTACACCTCTCCCAATCCCTGGCAGAGGTAAGCTATAACTTAAATAAGCCGAATCGAGCGCCTCAATTCTCTTGGCGCCGTCCTTAAAGAGCGGGCTGTAACCAAGCTCATCAGTCAGTTCTGTGTGGGAGTACTGAAACAAGAACAGGCCGCGGCCAACAGGCGCCTGCCAGGCCACACTGAATTGCCATCCATCTCTATCACCACCCAAGCGCTTACCGTTCTCAGGACTGTTGTTCAAGCCCACCAACTCTAACCCTAATCTGCTCCCTTCAATACCGAAACTTGAACGGCAATCCGCCCCCAAACCAAGACTCGCCTCGTTTCCATCCAAAACTGGCTGGATCCGAAAAGTTTGCTGTTGCACAGCAACGCGCGGGTATATGTTGCATGCGCTAAGCTTTTTGGCGAGGTAGCTTGCTCTAAAGGTTGTGCTACTAAATATCGAGTTGCCCCCATAATTCAGATGCCCAGAATCTAACTGCAGAGCCCACCGCCCAGACTCACCAGCCTCCGAGACCATAAGCTGCATTGCGGCTTGAACAATGTTATGTCGCCGATCACTGCCAAAACGGCCTCTAGCCTCTCCTGCCAGACTAAAGTTGCGCTGTGCGCCTGCCCTCTTATGCTGACCGCCGAGGATTATGTTTGAGTACTCACCCCCGACTGGCCTGAAATCGGGGCTTACGGCAAAGAGGATAGACTCACCTGACAAAGTCAACGCGAGCTTCCTCGCAAACGGTGCGCTGTTTAGGTTGTTATCGTAACCTGCCAAAGCTGATACACGAAAAAGGTTTTCGCGGGTTAAGCCGCGCCAGCGGCTATCTCGCTCGAGCGCCATACTCTCGATATCTTTCGGAAGGTCATCACGACGCAAAAGCTGTTCGTTAATATCGAGGGCTGAGAACAGCTCACCAAGTTCGAAAAGTACTTGCCCATAGTCAACCAAAGCCGAACCATTAGCAGGATCAATGAGCAGGGATAGCTCTAAATTTTCCCTCGCGGAGATAATGTTCCCTCGAGAGAGTTGCACTGTTCCAAGCAAAGCAAAGTATTCAGAACTACCAGCACAGACCTCCTGAAGAAGCGTTAACTCACTTTCTATCTCTTGAGGACGATCTTCGATACCGGCGTAGTAGGCGCTGAAATCTGGGCAGGATGCCCAGGTTGCCACCGGGATAAATGAAAGTAACGCGGTGAGCGTCTTCGAGAATTTTTGCTTACTCACCACTCGGGTCTGATCCTATACTCTGCAGTGAAGGGCTTTATAATATCCGCACGCCCATCG
>MDTB01127964.1_pt1 | contig 12654 bp, 11 predicted proteins | sample 811161 | NCBI WGS metagenome assembly MDTB01 (sample SAMN05326650, study PRJNA326480) | marine metagenome | isolation source: seawater | place: Mediterranean Sea | collected 2009 | reverse complement strand
TAGTAATTCCAGAATCAAACGTTTGGCCTATTCATAACGATATTCCCTCTGAAATCGCCTCCTTCTTTGATCCTTTTGGAAATGCTGTTCATACCGCCTTAACATATAACTTAACAGGAGAGGATGTATTAATATCAGGCGCTGGTCCAATCGGGATAATCGCAGCAGCTATTTGCAAATTTTCTGGATCAAGAAATATAGTAATTACCGATATTAATGAATACAGGTTAGAGTTAGCACTAAAACTTGGCGCAACAAAAGCTGTAAACCCTGAAAAAGAGAGCCTGAAAAGCGTGTATAATGAATTAGGCATCAATCACGGTTTTGACGTTGGCCTTGAAATGTCAGGAAATTCTGAGGCATTTAATCAAATGATAAATAATATGTACAATGGAGGAAACATAGCTCTACTTGGACTTCTTCCAAATTCAACCAAGATTAATTGGGATGACGTTATCTTTAGGGGGTTAAATATTAAAGGTATTTATGGTAGAGAAATGTATGATACATGGTATAAAATGACCCAGATGATTAGAAGCGGTCTATCAATCTCTAGCGTTCTAACCCACCGATATAAAATTGATGATTTCGATAAAGCGTTTGAAATTCTAAAGTCAGGTAATTGCGGTAAGGTCGTATTGGAGTGGTAGATTCCTACAAAAAAATAATATCTGAAATTAAAAATGAAGGTCTCTATAAAGTTGAAAGGCCCATAACTAGCTCGCAAGATGTCGATATATCTACTGAAAAAAATCCAAGCGTATTAAATTTTTGTGCAAATAATTATCTTGGGTTAGCAAACAATTCAGAGATTATTGCAACAGCAAAAAAAGCGCTTGATGATTATGGCTTTGGAATGGCATCTGTTCGATTTATTTGTGGAACACAAACAGTCCATAAAAATCTTGAAAAAACTATTTCACAGTTTTTTAATTCTGATGATACCATACTGTACACATCATGTTTTGATGCGAATGGTGGCCTTTTCGAAACTCTTCTAACCGATAAAGATGCTGTGATTTCCGATGCGTTAAATCATGCTTCAATTATAGATGGAATTAGGCTATGCAAGGCGCAGCGATACCGCTACAAAAATAGCGATATGGAGGACTTAGAGAAACAATTGCGTAATGCTAAAGACGCTAAGATCCGAATGATTGCGACCGACGGTGTTTTCTCTATGGATGGATATATCGCAAAACTAAATGAAATAACTGATCTAGCAAAGAAATACGATGCCCTTGTAATGGTTGATGACAGTCACGCCACAGGCTTTATTGGAAAAACTGGAAGAGGATCTGCAGAATATCATAATGTTATGAACAAAGTAGATCTTTGGACTTCTACGCTTGGGAAAGCGCTTGGGGGAGCTTCTGGTGGGTTTACTACGGGCAACCAAGATCTGATTGATCTACTTCGTCAACGATCCCGTCCTTACTTATTTTCAAATACCCTTTCACCTTCAATTGCATCTGCTGGTATAAAGGCTTTTGAAATGCTTTCAGAATCGACATTGCTCAGAGATAAACTAGAAAAAAATACAAAATACTTTCGAAATGAGATATCTAAAATTGGATTTGATATAAAAGAAGGTGAGCACCCTATAGTTCCAATTATGGTTTATGATGCAAAAGTTGCCCAAGAATTAGCAAGCGCTCTTCTAAATGAGGGAGTTTATGTAATTGGTTTTTTCTACCCGGTTGTACCAAAAAATGAAGCAAGAATAAGGGTTCAAATTTCTGCCGCTATGTCAAAAAAACATATTGATCAAGCAATTGAAGCATTTGAAAAAGTTGGAAAAAGATTTAAAATTATTTAATTAATGTTTGACGCACTTGTTCAATATCAAATACAAGAGTATATTCCCCGTCTTATAAGCAATTAAATTAAATATTATGCAAAATAAACTAACACCTCGTTTTCTATTAATAGGGCTAGTTCTCATTTGGGGATTGTGGTCCTTATGGCCGACTATAAAATTTCAAAACCTGTCTAGCGAAGAAAAAGACAGTTTATTAGAACAAGGAAGGCTTGAAAGTATAGAGTCAAAGGTAATTAAACAGGGATTAGATCTAAAGGGTGGGATGTATATTGTTTTAGAGGTAGACCTACCTACGTTAGTTGAAAATCTAGCTATTAATAAGGACAAAAAACTAACCTCTGTTCTCTCATCTGTACGCGACGATATCTCTATTCAGCCTGAAGCTGATTTCTTTAATTTATTCTCTCAAAAAGTTAAAACTAAAAAACTTAAGCTCTCAAGATACTATTACGATTTCGGATCAAGCACTGACAATATTATTACATCACTAAAGGTTGAAGCTGAAGATGCAATCAATAGAGTTTTAGAGATTCTGCAGAATAGAATTGACCAATTTGGCGTTGCTGAGCCAACTATACAAAAACAGGGTACACAGCGTATTATTGTTGAATTAGCTGGTGTTCAAAACTCAGAAAGAGCGCGCGCATTACTTGAAAGCACGGCGTTACTTGAATTTTATTTAGTCAAAGATGTTACTACCACAAATGACTTTATGATAAAAATTGACCAACTTCTTAAAAAAGACAAATCACTTTCAAGTGTAGCTAAAGATATGGATTCGGCTGAAGACAAAGATGAGCCTGATCCCAATAATGACAAAGCTGTATCTGTAAGCGAGCTATTTGGTGGAGCTGAGTCAAGCGGTGAAAGTGATTCAGCTATAGTTAATCAAGATATGTTTGCTGAGAGACCTTTTTCATCATTATTGAGAAGTCTAGGTAACTCCATAGGTGTTCCTGAAAAAAATGCTTTCGCTGTTAAAAAATTACTTGAAAGACCTGAAGTTGATGATCGTTTAGCTTCCATAGGTGCAAATTTTTTATTTGGTCACAAAGCTGAAGAATATGCTCTTAATGATGGTTCTGTTGAAAAAATGTACACTCTCTATCTTCTAGATGATCAAGCTGAATTAACCGGGGGCGTTGTTGAGGAAGCTAAGGCAAACTTAGGACCACAAGGAACAACATCAGCTGGACAGCCGATTGTTAATCTTTCCATGAATTCAGATGGTGCTAGAAAATGGGCAATTATGACGGGATCAAATATTGGGAGACAAGTTGCAATTGTACTTGATAATAAAGTGCATATGGCTCCAAATATAAGAGAAAAAATTTCTGGCGGTGGCACTTTAATCGAAGGGTTTGCAAATATTGATGAAGCAAAAGATATAGCTATTGTCCTTAGGGCTGGTGCGCTGCCTGCGCCAGTTGACATCATAGAAGAAAGGGTTATTGGCCCATCTTTGGGTGCAGATTCTGTGAGGAGTGGTACACAATCAGTTCTTATAGGCTTAACAATAGTATTAATATTCATGTTGCTGTATTATCGTACAGCTGGAAGCATAGCTGATTTTGCTCTTATTTGGAATTTAGTGCTTGTCTTGGCTATTCTTGCTTCACTTCAAGCTACTTTAACTTTACCTGGTATAGCTGGATTAATCTTAACCGTTGGTATGTCAATCGATGCCAACGTGATTATTTTTGAGCGTATTAGAGAAGAGCTTGATAAAGGAAAAACGGCAAAAGCAGCCATTGATGGTGGCTATAATCGAGCTTTAACTACAATTATTGATGCAAATATGACCACCTTAATTGCTGCCTTAGTTTTATGGCAATTTGGTACCGGCCCAATTCGAGGTTTTGCAACAGTCCTTTTTTGGGGAATATTGATTTCAATGTTTACTGCTATTTTTGTAACAAGAACAATTTTTAATGCATTTGTAAATCGTAGAGGATTTAAAAAATTAAGCATATGAGAATATTAAAAAATTCGAATTTTGATTTTATGAGCAAAAAAGTTTTAGCCCTTGGACTTTCAGCGATTATTGTTTTTAGCGGCTTACTTTCTTTATTTATTAATGGGGGACCGAAATTAAGCATGGACTTTAAAGGTGGTACTTTTGTAGCAGTTCAATATTCTGAAGAAATCAATGTTAACGAAGTTCGCAACACTTTGGGCAATATTAATATTGACGGTCAAAGCTTTGATTTTAGCAAAGAAGAAGTAAAGCATTTTGGCAGTAAATCAGCTGTATCTTTGAGAGTTCCTCATATTGAAAATTCTCCTGCGAATTTTTCTCAAAAAATAGTTATTCATCTTTTTGATTCGTTTCCAAGCAAAACTCCAGATGATATTACAAATTTCATCTTAAGTAAAGGCGTGGTTAGTCCAAAAATAGGATCAGAGCTGAGCGGAAAAGCCGTCATGGCTATTATTTCTGCATTGGGCCTAATTATGCTCTATATTTCAGTTCGATTTGAATTCAAATTTGCTCTGGGTGCAATTGCCGCCCTAACACATGATGTTTTAATTACACTTGGAATGTTTTCATTGTTATCCTATGAAATTAGCCTTCCAATTATCGCTGCTTTTTTAACAATTGTTGGTTATTCTCTCAATGATACGATTGTTATTTTTGATAGAATTCGTGAAAATTTAAAATCCTCAAGAAACCAAACGTATACAGCAGTCGTTAATACCAGTATTAATGAATCACTTTCCAGAACAGTTATAACTTCTCTTACAACATTTGTAGTAGTATTTATCTTATGGGTTTTTGGCGGTGAAGTAATACATAATTTTGCTTTTGCTATGATTGTAGGTGTTATAGTTGGCACCTATTCGTCTATTTACATTGCAAGCACTTTGGTTATTTACCTGCATGAAAGGTCAAGTAATTAGTCCTTTGTATCAATCAAATAACCTTTCGATAGCTCTGAGTTAATCAGGGCTTTTTTTTTATGAAATCTCGAGTGTACTTCTTTTATGCACTAATGTGTATTTTATGGGGATTTACATGGATGTATTTAAAAATAAGTCTTCAAGATATGCCTATTTACAAAGGACTTTCTATTCGCTTTATTAGTGCAGGAATTATATTTTGGTTAATTTACTTCATTGGTCGCGAAAAAGTTAAGCTTACTGCTGATTTAAAACGTGTTTATGCCTTATTTGCTTTTTTTAATTTTTCGTTTTGTTACTATCTTACTTACTGGGGAACAAAATACGTTTTTTCTAACCTTGGGGCAATTCTTTGGAGTCTTCTCCCGCTATGCGTGGCTTTTATGGCTCATTTTTATTTACCTGACGATAAGCTCACAAAAAGAAAACTGACTGGAATGATTGTTGGTCTTTTTGGTACGGTGTTATTATTTTATAACAAGGATGTTCTAGGGCAAGGACAGACATCTCTTGGTATTCTTGCAATACTTCTCTCCGTTGTACTAGCAGCATGGCCGAATGTTCACCTTAAGATGCTAAAGAGTAAGATAAACCCTTATCATTTAAATGCTGTTGGAATGACTGCCTCAGGACTAATTTTTTTGATTTTTGCTTTAATTTTTGAAAATCATATTAAAATACCTTTAGATAGTAAAAATATTTTCGCAATTTTTTTTCTTACTGTACCCGGGACAGTAATTACATGGGGTATCTATATTTGGCTATTCAATCATCTTCCGGTAACCCAAATAAGCTATACCGCTTTTTACCCTCCTATAATTGCGACATTTGTAGGCTGGTTTTATTTAAGCGAAGCTTTACCAATCCTAGCAATATTAGGGTCAATGCTTATTATTTTCGGAGGATACCTTGTTTGTTCACCCATTAAAACAAAAAAGGAAATAAGCTGAATACTTTATATTTTGATACGAAAAATACGCCTATAGGTAAATTATTGTTAGTATCGAAAAACGATCGGATTTGTCAAATAATTTTTGAAAATAAAATATCTAGTTATATTGATAGTATAAAATTAGAGAATAGAGAACTATTAAAAACAAAGACGAATAAAACCTTGTCTATCTTATCAGACCAAATAGATGAATACTTTTCCAAAACAAGAAGTTTTTTTAATATTAAACTTGATATTTCAATGCCCCCTTTTTATCAAAAAGTTTTAAATGAAGTAATGAAAATTCCCTATGGTGAATTCCGCACCTATAAAGAGATTGCTACAAAAACTGGGAATCCAAACGCCTATCGGGCAGCCGGAACAGCAAATGCAAGAAATGCGATCCCTATTATCATACCTTGTCATCGAGTTTTGCGAAATAATGGAGATATAGGTGGATATGGGGGCGGATTAAAAATAAAAAAATACCTTCTGAAGATGGAAGGTGTCATTTAACTTTTAGATAAGTAATAACATGTGGCAAACAATTAAAAGACGTATCATTGCAGGGCTAATTGCTCTTATGCCAATTATGGCGACGTATTGGATCATACGATTGTTATTTGATTTTTTAGATCGCTTCTCTGATCCTCTCTTAAAAACAATAGGTGTTCAAATACCTGGATTAGGTATAATTCTAACTATTTTATTTATTTTCATAATCGGGCTATTTGTTACAAATGTTCTTGGTAGAACAGTTTTACGGTGGAGTGAAATTCTTGTAGCTAAAGTGCCTATTGTAAGCACGATTTATAATTCAATTAAACAAATAACAGGTGCCTTTTCTGGCTCCACTGCAAAATCTTTTCAACGGGTAGTTTTAATAGAGTACCCTAGAAAATATCTTTGGACTATGGCCTTTGTAACAAATGAATCAAAAAATAGAAAAGGTGATGTTTTTTATCATCTATTTGTTCCTACAACTCCAAATCCCACTTCTGGCGTTTTTATTATTGTACCAAAAAAAGACGCTATTCATCCTGATATTTCAGTAGAGTCAGGTCTTAAAACAATTGTTTCGGGCGGCATAATAAATGATAGGGTATCAATTAGCGATAAGCTTCCTGAGCTAGATAATTAAGATGGGTATAAATAATGATTGATCATTCTTATTTATTTTTAGTGATTGCGATTAGTTACTTATTAGGATCTATCCCAACTAGTATAATTGCCGGAAAAGTAATTCGAGGTATCGATATTAGAGAGTATGGTAGTGGCAATGCGGGAGGAACAAATGTTTTTAGGGTATTGGGATTTAAACCTGCATTATTTGTTATTTTTATAGATGTATTAAAAGGATGGCTCCCTCCTGCATTTTTGGCTCAATCTTTTTTTGAAATTCAATCTATACCAGATCTCGGCATACTTCAAATACTATGCGGATTTTCGGCAGTTATAGGTCATACATATACTATTTTTGGAGGATTTAAGGGTGGAAAAGGTGTTGGAACACTGGGTGGTATGATGATTGCTTTATTCCCTTCAGTTTTCCCGTTTTGTTTTGGCATTGCAATTATTGCAATTGTATTTACTGGGTATGTATCCCTAGCATCCATAATCGCTTCATGCTCGCTACCTATTTTACTAATTCTTCTCCCCCCGTTTTTAGGTTTAAGCCCTGCACCGCTTTCAATTATGATTTTTAGTCTTCTAGTTCCTTGGTTTATAATTTTTACGCACAGGAGCAACATTCAGCGGTTACGAAATGGTGAAGAAAATCAATTCAAGAAAGCTATGATTTTTAAAAAAGGAAAAGATTAATGAAAAATAAAAAAGAAATAGCCTTTGACTGGCTTAAAAGATACACAGGTACGGATCCAGATAAATACGGTGACTGGATACTTTTAACAAATTTTCAAAATTACGTAGAAAAATTTGCTGCAAGATTCAATGTTCAAATTAACGGATTGGGGGGCCCAATGACATCTGCTATTAATTCTGAGGGGCTTAGCATTATAAACTTTGGAATTGGTAGCGCTAATGCTGCAACCATTATGGATCTACTATCATGCATAAATCCAAAAGGAGTCTTATTTTTAGGTAAATGCGGCGGACTTAAAAAGACTACCGATATAGGTCATTTTATTCTGCCAACAGCCGCTATTAGAGGAGAAGGAACAAGCAATGATTACTTTCCAAAAGAAGTTCCTGCAATGCCTTCATTTAAACTCCATAAATATGTCTCTGATATTCTTGTAGATAAAAAGATTGAATATCGGACAGGCGTTGTCTATTCAACAAATAGACGGGTATGGGAGCATGATGAAAAATTCAAAAAATATCTTCGTAAAGTTCGTGTGATGGGAATCGATATGGAAACTGCTACAGTTTTTATTACTGGATTCTCTAACGAAATCAATCGAGGTGCTTTATTGCTTGTTAGCGATACACCCATGGTCCCAGAAGGTGTAAAAACACAAGAAAAAGATCAAGAGGTAACCCGAAAGTACGTTGACCTACATATAGATATGGGTATAGAGGCTATGACGCGCATAGGGGATGAGGGAGAACAAATAAAACATTTTAAATATTAAACATAAGCGTTAAGACTAAATTAATCTATGCGCTATTAACAAGCAGGGGAATGCCGCTTATTTTATTTTGCTTTTTTGCCAACTCACGCTCCGAATCATTGGCAAATTTCTGATCCCATTCTACTAACTTTCTTGCCATAACCCTGTGGAACAAAAAAGGAGCTATTAGTCCTAAATAGATCATCGTTAAGTATCCCTGGGGCATTGTGGGAGAATTTTCATAAGTTTTTAACTCCCAAAATTTTAAATGTGATTTCTCATGATGCGATGAGTGTCTAGTTACATTAAATAAATACAAACTACTTAAAGTAGCATTGGAATTCCATGAATGCCTAGGTTGAACTGGCTCACCAACAACCCGAACTAAACCATAGTGCTCAGCAAAATTTATAAGCTCCAAGAGAGATTTTGCTATAAATGCAATTATAAGAAAACTCCAAATACCTGAAACACCCCCAATAAGAAATGCTAAAAATGTTAAAAACATGCTTCTTGCGTATCCAATAAGCATCCTATTATTAAAGCTTACAGGAAATTTTTTAGCTAACCTTAAGCGATTTACTTCAATTCTCCAAGCATCTCTATGCTCAATAAACATAGCCTTAAGTATAAACTTATAAATATTCTCACCTCTTTTTCCAGTAGCAGGGTCAATTGAAGTTGCTACATTTCTGTGATGACCGTAAACATGTTCAACTGCAAATGTACAGTCCCAAGAAAATGCAAGAAGCCAATTGCCAAAAAACATATCCAGTTTACTTTTTACTCTATGAACTAGCTCATGGCCCGGGACAGTTCCCATTATTCCAATAAATAAACCTGACAGGAAGACAAGTGAAACTAAATCGACAAATGTAAAAGATGCGTTAATAGCTTCAAGCTTTGAATAGGATGAAGGACTCAAAATACTAGTTAACAATATGGATGATTCGTTTGATAAAGAGAAAATAGATACCGAAATGAAAACAAAAAGCAAAGGAAGATTTAAGTACATAGGAAGATTTAAAAGAAAGGGATACTTATATAATTGTTCCAATAGATTTTCTTTAATAAAGTAGTCCCCTAAGATAATAAAAAGTGAAAACCCAATTAAAAAAGCAGTAGGATAATATGCACCTTTTAAAATAAAAAAAAGTGCAACCACTAAAGTAGCCGGAGAAATAAAATATTTTAAATATTTCATGATTACAAATTTATTTAAAATAATAAACTATAACAAAAATTTATTATGAAGAATATTTTTCCTTTCTTTTCATAGTTATCCTCTTGTTCTGATCAAGCTCCATTTTACGAAGACGAATATTATTTGGAGTAACCTCAACGAGTTCATCTTCAGCAATAAATTCAATATACTGATCTAAAGACAAACGCCTTGGGGGTCTGATTGTTACAGTATTGTCTGATCCAGAAGCTCGCATATTCGTTAACTTCTTCTCTCGGCAGATATTTACATTTAAATCCCCTTCTCTGTTTCTTTCTCCAATAACCATTCCATCATAAACATCTGTACCTACAGGAGTAAAAAGCTCGCCTCTGTCAGCCATACCAACGCAAGCATAAGTTGTTACTTTTCCATTACGATCTGCGACTAAAGCTCCGGATATGCGCTGAGGGATTGATCCAAACCAAGGCTGAAACCCTTCGATGAGAGTATTCATAATTCCTGCGCCCTGTGTATCGGTCATAAACTGTGATCTAAAACCAATTAAGCCTCTAGATGGAATTATGAACTCTAAGTTAACTCTTCCACTGCCATGATTTTGAAGATTAGCCATTTTTCCTTTTCGCGTTGAGAGTTTTTCAGTAATTACGCCCACTTTGTCTTCGGGAATATCCAAATAAACTCTTTCCATTGGCTCGAGCGTTTTGCCGTTTTCTTCTTTTGTGATCACCTTTGGTTTTGAAACCATAAATTCATATCCCTCTCTTCGCATGGTTTCAATTAGAACTGCCATTTGTAATTCGCCCCTGCCTCTCACTTCGAAAACATCTGGTCTTTGCGTAGGTATTACCTGAAGAGAAACATTGCTTAAGATTTCTTTATTTAATCTTTCAGAAATATGTCTAGATGTCAAAAATTTTCCATCTTGTCCCGCGAATGGACTATCATTTACATAAAAAAGCATAGAAACGGTAGGTTCGTCTACTTCAATCCTTGGAAGAGCTTCAGGATTCTCATTGTCAGAGACTGTATCTCCGATACTGATATTTTCAATACCAGAAAAAGCGATAATATCACCTGACTCTACAGTATCAACAGGTACCTTACTTAAGCCTCGAAATGTGTACAGTGCAGAAAATTTCTGATTTAAATTTATTTCATTTTTTTTACAAAGAGCGTAATTAGAAGTTAAAGATAGCATTCCATTGTTAAGGCGCCCAACAGCAATTTGACCCACATAAGAGTCATAATCTAAACTTGTTACTAAAAATTGCGGGACACCATCATCTGAAACATCAGGGCCATTAATTTTAGAAATAATTGTTTCAAAAAGTGGAGTAAGATTTTTTGATTCACTCCCTTGGTCTAAATGGGCAATACCTGATTTTGCATCAGTGAATAATATTGGAAATTCAATCTGATCATCAGAGGCATCGAGATCAATAAATAAATCATAAACTTCATTTATTACCTCATCAATACGCGCATCTGCTCTATCAATTTTATTTATGATAACAATTATGGGAAGTGATTTCTCTAGCGCTTTTCTTAATACAAATCGTGTTTGAGGTAAAGGTCCTTCACTAGAATCAACCAATAATAATGCTCCATCTACTAAATTCAAACTTCTTTCAACTTCACCCCCAAAATCTGCATGACCTGGAGTATCAAGAATATTTATTTTGATATCGTTATAGTAAATAGCAGTATTTTTTGCTGTAATTGTTATGCCGCGCTCTTTTTCAAGGTCCATTGAATCCATGACTCTATCTTCAACTGACTGATGTTCTTTAAATGTTCCGCTCTGCTTAAGCATTCCATCTACAAGCGTAGTTTTTCCATGATCAACATGAGCAATGATGGCAATATTTCGAAAATTATTTTTTAACATATTTAAATTTTATTACCTATTTCAAAATGAATAGTGTTCTCAATTAAATTATTTTTATAAAAACCCCAACCATAATCTATGCGAATTATACCAGGAAAAGGACCTTTGAATTGAAAAGAAAAACCGGTACTCCCTATTCCTTCTGAGTTAAATAGTTTAGTGAATTTATCAGATGTTGCAGAACCATAATCAATAAATGCTGCAACTGTAGCTCCAAACTCATAACGATCCGCAATAACTTTTCTTGGAATAATAATTTTTCTTATTTCCAATGAAGTATGAATATTATTAAACCCAAATCGGTGGCCTTGATTAGAGCTATTAAATACTAATCGATTTGGATAGGTAAAACCCCTTACAGTATTGCCACTGCCCATAGCTGAAATAAATCTCTGGTCTTTAATTCCGATATTCATTTGTGAAGTAACTCCCCACGCTAAAATTAAAGGCTTATCATTTTGAGGTTTATTTAATTGCATATAAAGACTAAAAGATTGAATCCATGTAATATTTTTTTCAATTTTACCGTTAATATCAAATCGACTGAAAAACATCTCACGAATTAAAACACCCTTTCTTGGATTATCGTATAAATCGCGCGTATCATATGCAAAAGACCCTTGAGGTGCAATATATTGGTATTGCGAAAACGATGTATCGTTAATAAAGTGAAACTCTTCTAATTCAAACCCTAAAGACGTTTTTCTCTGATATCCAAAGTACCTGCCTACATTTATTTCAAAACTTTTTATTTCAATGTTATAGTCTAAAAATGGGTGATCGTATTTATTTTTTACTATATCAGAATTAAACGATATATGGTCACCTGAAATCCACGGATTAGAATATGCGAATGCGATTGTGCTAAAGCCGCCCGTTGAAAAGCCAAGCGCTATTTGTTCATTTCGTCCGCGAAAATTTTTAAGAAGTCCACCGCCAGTAAGAGACCAGCCTGTTTTTTCATCATACACTGGCGCGCCCGCACCGAGAAATCGTCCACCAAAAAAATTGTCATTTTCAATGATTTTATACTCAAGAATGATTGATTTGTCTTCAAGAGGAATAGCCCTCCATTCAACATCCGCAAATATACCTAAATTAATTAATCTATTTTTATCCTCTTGAGCAATGGAACTATCCAAAGGAACTCCAATTGCGTGCTGAATCTCTCTTTTGATAACAAAGTCTTTTGTGAGAGTATTGCCTTTATGAACAATTTCTGATACGTTCAAATTTTGACTGTACCCCAAAAAAGGGATAATAAAAATAATGCCCCGAAAGTTCATATTTTAAGAAAAGGTTAAAAGTCGATCGATCTTAATAAAAGCTTTTTTTGGTACTCAATTCCTTCTA
>MDTB01202766.1_pt1 | contig 12656 bp, 11 predicted proteins | sample 811161 | NCBI WGS metagenome assembly MDTB01 (sample SAMN05326650, study PRJNA326480) | marine metagenome | isolation source: seawater | place: Mediterranean Sea | collected 2009 | reverse complement strand
TTTTCTTATAATTGTCTTTAATATAGGTTAAAACTGCTGATTTTGCATAACCGATATGATTGAGGAACAAAGCAATATAAAACAAACTTTTCACACCTTAAATGTTAATTAATTTAAGAATTGTGTTCAGAAATACCCATCGCTCTTTCTGGTAAATGTTTTCAAGGAGGCAAGATTAAGTGCTAAAGATAGCAAAAAATATTTACAGACTGGGAACAGAATCAGCATTTGGAGTCTTAGATAGAGCCCAAAAACTAGAAAGAATGGGAAAGGATATAATCAACCTGGGTATAGGTCAACCGGACTTCAAAACACCACCCCATATCGTAGAAGCTGGAATGAAAGCTCTCCAAGACGGGCACCACGGATATACCTCTTCAAACGGTATTCCAGAACTCAGAGAGGCCGTAGCTTTTGATTTGAAGCAAAGGCATCAGGTCCATGTCAACCCAGACTCCATCGTAGTGGTACCGGGAGGAAAACCAACTATATTTTTTTCAATTTTGATGTTTGGAGGAGCAGATTCTGAAATTATATATCCCGATCCAGGGTTCCCCATATATAACTCTTTAATAAATTTTACTGGTTCAAGAGGTGTCCCTGTATCCATAAAAGAGAAAAATTCTTTCTCATTAAATGCAGACGACATTCTGGAAAAAATAACTCCAAAAACCAAGCTTATTATAATTAATAGCCCTGCCAACCCAACAGGAGGTGTCACATCAAAAGAGGAGCTCGATAAATTTGTGACTGAAATCGTCAAACACCCCAAAATCGCTGTGTTATCCGACGAAATCTATAGTCACATGGTCTATGGTAAATCGGAACATACGAGCCTATTACAATATCCACAAATTCGAAATCAACTAATAATGCTGGATGGCTGGTCTAAAACCTATGCAATGACTGGATGGAGAATAGGATATGCAGTTTGGCCAAAAAAGCTTGTCCCCCACGCAACTCGTCTGTGTATTAATAGTCACTCCTGTGTCAACGCTCCCACGCAACATGCTGCCATCGCAGCCCTTACTGGTCCAAACAATACCATCAAACAAATGTTGAAGCGATTTAGCATTAGGCGTTCGTTAATCCATAAAGAATTGAATTCATTACCAAATTTTAAATGCCAAATGCCTGGTGGTGCTTTCTATGCATTCCCTAATATTAAAGAAACCGGGCTGTCATCGGAGCAAGCACAAGACTTGTTTTTGAATAAGGCAGGAGTAGCAACCATAGCTGGCACCAGCTTCGGGAATGCGGGCGAAGGTTATTTAAGGTTTTCTTACGCTAACAGTTCTGAAAATATTGTGCGAGCGGTGGCAAAAATTAAAGAATTACTTTGACCGTTTCTGAAATGTAATGAATAAGACAACGCGGAATACTTATTTTTGAGATAATATCCGCTTTTAAGTAGAAATTATTAACTGTTTGCACCCTCTATGACTGTAACTTTGGCCATTGCTTGTTCTTTGAGCCCCTGGATTACTTTTAGGACTTCTAAATTTTCACCAGCCTTTTTTTGATCAGAAAATAGCTCAGTTACAAAACCAGAATTATCACTAGATTTAAATAAATATCTTGATACATCTCGATCATCGAGTGGTTGAGCCACTGAGTCTATCACAGACCATAACGACGGAGCTAACAATGTAAAAATAATAGTTCTTCCATACATTAATCTTTTCCCGCTACCTGCAGAGCAGAAACATATTTCTCCATTTTTGCGTGCCCTACTTCAAAAATCTTTTGGTACTCATCTGCTTCAAAAGCTCTGGACCAACTCAAATTAGAAAAATTCCCTGATGCAAAAACGATATTACACAATGTTTCAACTTTTTCCTCTGTTTCGGCTGAAACTACAGATACAAAATTACTCGCCGATCCCGAAGTAAATAAAAACTCAGTCATTTTGATTTCGAGGCTGTCTAAAAACGGTTCTACAAAGCGTTTTCTATTTTGGGGCTTGTTCAACATTGCAGTCGCAAAATCCTGACTGGTTTTTCCAAATAAAATGTATTTATTCAATTCAATCTCCTTTTTCCTAAAAGTTGTGCATTTGATTAAGTTCTTGGGGTTGGGTACCAATTCTCCGGAGCAAGTTCAAATCCATCAAAAGAAAATGCCGGCGTTACAAGACAGCTTACGAGAGACCATTCGCCCATGGAAACAGCAGTTTGCCAAAAATTTTTTTCAACAACAAAATGCGGCTTTTCCCCCGTTAAAACATTTGGACCCAATCGAATTGAGCTCGCATCATGCCCATTCGGAGAAATTGTGAGTGATAATGGTGAACCTGCATGCCAAAACCAGCTTTCAGTTGCATCAACTTTATGCCAATGAGAATATTGATCAAACTTTAATAAAAAATATATTAATGAGGATAGTTTACGTTTGTCTGAAAAATTTTCTGAGTCAACATAGGTTTGACAAAACAAACCACCTTCTGGATGAGGTTCCAAATTCAGAATTTTAATTATCTTTTCAGCTTCATCCATAAAATTCTCTGTGTTTAATTCTAAACTTAAATAAAGTCTTTTACGACCAAAAACTCACCAATAAAGTCAATATTAACTTAATAAAATACTATACCCGACAAAACTTATCAAATATAGAATAAAGAAATAACAATTTAAATGGATAAAATGCTTAAAATTTCAAAACACCGCATAAAAAGAGTGATTGATAACCAACCACAGTTTAGCAAACTTTTAGGTCTGAATATCTTGGATGCCAAAGAAAACCAGGTTTTCGCTGAAATGGAAATAACAGACCACTTTACGAACAGAAATGGAGTAATGCACGGTGGTGCCATAATGGCTTTCGCCGACGACGTTGCAGGAGCAACAACTTTCATTAATCTACCACAAGGTATGAGTACAACCACAATAGAAAGTAAAACAAATTTTTTTCGGCCCATAAAAATTGGAGAACGAATAACAGCCCAATGTGATATTATAAATAAAGGGAAAAAGATATTTGTGCTACAAACAACCATCTCAAGATCAGATAAAAAAATTGCAGCAATAATCATTCAAACGCAAATAATACTTAAGTTTAATAACCCATAAAAATTTGTGCCATTTATATGTCAGTGCGGAAAGCTCTGTAGTGCGTTGGTCGGATTAGTTTTGCTTGTCTATGGAATTGAACTGGCTGGAATTATGCGGCGCAGACATCGGGATTTTTAGTGTTTTAGATTTGCCAGGACTCGCATCAGCTATAAAATTTAAACGCCTAACATATGCGAGCATAATTTGTCTGTTGGCAGGATTTTAACAACTTTTGACGCAACCATCTGGTATCTCAGACAAATCTTACTTTTGTTAATTATTATTGCCTTCAATCTAGCTTACTCACTCTAATTATTTATCTTGAATGTGCGTTTTAAAAGTGTTTAATCACTGCTATACGGACAAATGACGCCATCTCAGGCTCATCAAAGTAGTATGCCTTTAAATAGTTTTAAAAACATTGCACATTATCATTTAGAAATGAATGATACTTCTGGAGAAAGGTAACCTAATGGCTTTTTTTATCTAATTAAACGGTAAATTTCACTACTCGTTGGCTTCTTGCGTGAGCCAAGAAAAGTCAGATCGACTGAGATAGGAATAAAATTGAGATTGCAAATGCTCATATTATATCATAAAAATCAGATTAACCGTAAAAATGCCTTTAAGCGTACTGAAGCCACTGCTTTATACTTATGTAATTGTAGGTAGTAATGAGTAAAAACAGTATCTTAAACCAAAATGGAGGAGTGGCAGAGCGGTTGAATGCACCGGTCTTGAAAACCGGCAAGGGGGCAACTCCTTCCAGGGTTCGAATCCCTGCTCCTCCGCCATTGTATGGTAATTAAAATAATAATATCAATAACTTAATTATTGTTATATAAAATTAGACCCACATGCAGGCCCACATTTAATATATAAATAACTCCCCTAACCTCCTCATCTCTCCAAATACGGCCCCATACCCACCTGGGCATCCCCACTTAAGTATTTGTGACTCCTAGTGTTATTTAGTAATATTTATGAAGACGAGGGACTTTGATTTGGATGAAGTTACGCTGTTTATTCTAATTTTGGATTATACAATTTCAAAAGAACTTGCTGCATATTTTTAAATTTGGTTACTTTGGTTTTTAAATGTGTTACCTCAGTTTCAATCACCTTCTCTTAATCTGAAATATCCAGTTTTAAGTTTTCCTCAATCTCTTCCAGCCTTTATCCTTCTAAAAGTCGTTGGAAAATCATGTTGTTGCTTAATTAAAAGACTTGGAGATTTAAACTTGGGCAATTCTTACAACATGCTGCACTGTCGTCACATTTTTATTTGAAAAAGTTCAATGTTTACAGGCTCTTCCCAAATCTAAAAATATGCGTAAACTGTAGCAATTAAAGTTCTAAAAGGTACAAAGAAATTAATATGTGTGGTCGCTATGCTTTATATGACATATCTAAATGCGAGTTTAAAATTTCTCATAATCTTGTTGGCGAAAATTATAATATAGCCCCATCGGCGACTGTTCCAATTATCGTGGACAATGATCAAGTAAAGCTCGTCAGTTGGACATTCAAAGTGCCTTGGGCTGAAAAACTAAATATCATAAATGCCCGATCAGAGACACTCGAAACAAAGAAAATTTTTCAAAATACAAAGCGATGCATCTTCATTGCAAACGGATATTTTGAGTGGATCAGAAAAGATAAATTTAAGATTCCCTACTATCATACCTTTAAAGATCAAATGATGTATTTTGGTGGCATTTTTAATGATCAAGGGGCGTGTATCGTTACCCGCAAGAGCTACCCAATGAAAGTTGAAGTACATCACCGACAACCAGTCATGCTTAGATATAATGATTTTGGAAGCTGGTTCGCTTTAAAGCACGATTATTCGTGTAAGCATTCTCAGGATATGGATATTTTTGAGGTCAGAACCAAGGTGAATTCACCTAGGAATAATACTCCGGAAATTATAGAACGGATTTGAAAGTAATAAACGCGCTTTGGACGGCGACTAATTTTTGGAATAGTTTTGTTTTTATCGATAAAAAAGTGAAAAAGATTTTCACGACGCGCGCAATTCAGGATAAAAAACAAAACTTGAGGTGTATGATAAAATAGAGCCTCTCGATAAGAAGCTTATAAGTTAATTAAAACAAAAAATTCATGTTCAACTTTCGACTTGGGTGTAAATGAAGCGTCGTCTGTTAAAAACAATGTTTGGTTGTTCTATGTTACAGAATTTGAAACACAAATCTGGTACAAGACGACATTAGCCATTACTTTTAGAACCAATGTCAAACTTCAATGCAAACGACTTGAGGAAATTGTTTTTTAATTTTTGGTTTTGTAGAAAAAAGCTAAAGTTTACTGTATCCCTTCTCCACCGCCACTTTTTTGAAATAAAGCCGATAAGCCGTCCGAAACCAAATTAAATAATCAACGCCAATGGCTCAAGTGTTGAATTCCACGTACGAGAAAGAAGATGACGTAAATTTAAAGCATCCTCAGGCATCGCCTCAAATATTAAATTCGCTAAATACGACTTTTTTGTACTTTGTATTGCGCCTAAATAATTTGTTAAGACATGTAAATCAAGAGACGGTGGATCACATTTTACAAATGCCAAAGTGCCATGATGAAAATCATAATCGAAATACCTATAAAAACGAGCGAGCAAGAGATTTAAAAATATGATATCAGCATCATTTAAAATTTTGAAGTTTCCACTCTTTTTAAGATTGTTATTTGTTCCTGTTATTAATCTACCTCGAACGCTCCAAATACATGGAAGCCCATCTAAAGTTGTTTTCAACAAAGTTGGTTCAAAACTAATGCCAAGCTTAAAGCAAATATTTTTCATAAGCTTCTCAGTATGTAAATGCATGTCCTCGAACCTAATCGCCCACTCTGGAAAACCAGTTAGCCGCTTATTCAAATTAAAAACAAAGCACCCAAACACTACTCGAAACATTTCAACCTTTTGTTCATAATGAGGTTCTAACCATGAAAAAAATGAATCAAGAGAATCTTCAAAGCGTCGAACAGTAGTAATTAAAATTGGATTAATAGTGGTTTTCAATACACTATCCAATGACTCTGGAAGAATGAAGTTGTGGCGCTGCCAACAAATTACAGGGTTATCTGTTGACAGTTCTCGACCCCTGGCCATAGCATAAGCCCAGTGGATAAGAGAAAAAATATCCGAACTTTTAAGTTCCTGACTATAATGCTTCATATGCGATCGGATCAAACGCACCGCTATTTCTCGAAACTCATCTACATTGACCAACATACCTCGCTCGACCCTAAAACCAGATAAATCAGTTCGCATTATAGTCCCCTCAGCACTGTTTTTTTTACTTGAAGTGTTAAACAAAAGGGGGCAATGGGATACAATCCAGTCAACTAATACCTCGCAAGTCAATTTACCACTATCAACACAACTTATTAAGGACTCAGAATGAATATCTTCTACAATCCACTGTAAGGAGTCTGGTGGACAACTTAAGACTTCGGAATGATTATCCATTAAATTAGAAAATAAATGAGCTCCACTCCTACCATTATGAGTGACAATTAACGTTGACCTTATTCGTCTAAGATCAACTTTCGTCAGACAAAGAGAACGAATCTTTTTCTCGGATATATCTACGCTCATGCAATTTTAAACCTCACAGCATATCAAAAAAGTTTGTAACTCACTCAAAGAAAGGTGCAAAAATAATGCCAAATTAAATTAAGGTTTTTATTAACAGAGCGTACAAATTAAGTGATCACGAACGAACAAATTTCATACTTTTCACTACGTAGGTTTTATAAAAATAAAAATTTCCTGGCAAATGAAGCCTAAACTATAAATGAATTCTTTAAATCTGATATGAAATCTAATTCTCCCCACTCTCCCTGGTATGGAACAGCGATTACTGATGTTCTTTTTGCCTCAATTACCTTTTGAAGCATTGTAGTCATATCAATATTTTCTTGATCTTTTTTTTTCAATTCGTACCAACAACGGGTAAAATCAGCCCATGTCTCTGGGGTAAATCTTAATAATCCCATAAATTGTCCATTTACTTCTTTAAAGCTTTTAGGTTTTCTTCCTATATCAATAACTTTATTTTTAATATCAATTGAAAATGTCTCCGCGTCTGTTAATGGATCAGAGAAACGCCTGCTCCAAAGCTTATACCAGTTTTTATCATAAGTGATTGCGAGCCCAGCGTTACACGCCAGTAAAGAGTCTACAGCCGACGGATCATAGAAAATATCACTATAGCTCACGATGCAGGGACCCGCCCGCAACCAACTATCAGCACATTTTAACGAAAAAACCATATTTGTTTGAGCCCACCGTGAATTATGGAATTATAAATTGCCGTATTCTTTCAACCGTCCACTTTGGTATCCTGTTACGATGGCCACTTCCTTTATACCAACCTTTTTTAAAGTCTCTAATTGTCGCGTTAGAAGCGTTTTACCTTTTATTTCAATCAAGCATTTTGGCTGGTCCAAAGTGAGCCGTTTCATTCTTGAACCTCGACCCGCTGCAAGTATGATAGCTTTAGTAAGATTATTGGAAACAGTTGACAATCAATCCTCCTTTTGACGACGTGATCTTCTATATTTGAGTAGACTTAGAATTTTAATCTAAGTATAGTTTTCTGTTGCAAGCTTCAGGATAAGTCGCGCCCTTTCAATGTCTTCTCGAACAAAGCTACACTCTCTCTCAGGGTGCCACATCCAGCCCTCCCATGGCAGCCAAGCATGCCTTATAGCCTCTATAGTTTGATCACAAGTTTTGGCCAAAACGGTGTAGTTTTTTGGACAAGTTTTGATAGCGTAATTATGATAACTATTTACCTCAGATGAAATAATACCTTTTACTTTATGCCTAGAATGAACATGCCGTGAAACTTTCGAAAGTGTCGCTCCTGCTCGAAAGGCCATTAACTGCATTCCCCGGCAAATGCCCAAAACAGGTAGGTTTAATTTCTCTGCATAATCTAATAGTAGATATTCAGTGCTGTCTCTTTCTTTACATTCTCCCAAATCATTACCGCCAGTGAGTAAGATAGCATTTGGCAAAGTTTTTTTCAGAAATAATTCCAAAGATGCCGATGAACCCCTGTCTCGATAACTAAGTGGAAGATTATTTGGTACAGGTAAAGCGATTGCCCCCACCTCTGTTAGAAAAGAGACTATTCTATGATCTAACATATCTCGCACTTCATTTCTGTCGTTATTTTTATCAACTCGTTGGCTAACGGCTACTAAATACGTCATAAAATATCAACCGTGCGCCCGAGGCAATCTAATCTAATCCTATTAGCTCTAGACCACCGATCAAAAAGGAGTCGACCAGCTCCAATGACTGCAGGCAAACCTTTTTCATTCGCACGAATTGCCATGTGAGAATTGCTACCGCCCCAGGCCGTTATTAGACCAGCTATTGAGTATGAAAAAAGCCAGTCAAATCCTGGGTCAGCATTCGGTATACAAACAATCGCGTTTTTGAGTAACTTTCTTTCATTAATGTCAACAGTCGGTGCCGTAACTTCTTTCTGGGTTATAAAATTTGGTTGAGACTCAGGCCATGAAAATGCAAAACTATGCTCTGGTTTTATTATCAATGGCGGTAAGGAAATCTTCGACGTCTCCGCGTAGCGCTCTTTTCCATTATTGCTACTGCGCAACAAATAAGATTTATCATTAGAAAACGATACATGCATCTCCCTCAACGATGAAATATCACAATATGACATATCATCCTTGCTGAGGCTAATTTCTTTTCCTATTTGCTCAATAAGTACTAAAGCGTCTGATAAATTTCGAGTAAATTCAAATTTTGCGAGCTCCCGGTACTCGATTGCTGATTTTATAAAACTAAATAATTGTGCGGCGTCAATATCGATTGAGTTTTCTTTTAGCCTGTGATCAATCTTTTTTCTTTGATCTGCATTTAATGAGAATTCATCAGTGAACGCTGGTCGAGCTTTGCTCTTGATCCAGTCAAAATATTGATCTGGTTTTTCATCATAGCGTGGAGAATTGATATCATAAGTACCTGGTCGTAAGTGTCCATACAATCCTAAGAATTTTTCTTTCTCTAAATTACAAAAATCACGTTCCATTCTAGTGCTAACAGTAGCTATACTTGTCATGAATTTTTGATAATCCATCGTAGAGAGGATACCCACTCTTACTAATGATGTTAAAATTTGAACAGCAATGAATCCAGCTCGGGCGAGGCCTGCAAATGGTAAAGCTCCATATCTTTTTGCATCCTCCAACAGCCAATAGACTTTATCAATCTTACTCAGTTTAGAGTGCATTATTTCACTGTATCGCACTTTTAAATTATTTAACTTTTCGATATCTTGAATCAATAGTCCACTCGAAGGATTTAAGATAGATTTTGTAAGGTCGGTTAAACTTTTAAAAATTTTACTCTGATCATCGCTGGACAATCCTATCCCTGACAATTTCTTCAATTGTTCAGACAGATCAAACGTAAAGCAGGACCAAACTACTTCAAATTCGATCTTATCATGCAAATTTGGCTTTGTCGTCAGCTCGTTGAGATAGTATTCAACCAAAATATTCCCAAGTCTATCATCCAAATCTTTTGGAATAAAGGAGTTGAAGGAGACCCGAACGTCTATGTATGGCAACCCAGAAAAAATCTTCATAATGCAATGGCTTCGCAAATCTCTATAACCATAGTTGACTCTTTGGTCTGCCCAAATTACGTCAGTGAAAAGCTCTCTGTATAAAGAAAGAGCCAAAGGTCTCGGTCGAGTCCCTATTATCTCTGCAGGATTCCAATCAGGCATTACTCCAAAAATAGTGGTCTTACCCAATAAAAATGGCTTTGGTTTGAAATTTTTTCTGAGTTGATCTCTAATAGCAACTAAGCGCTCCCATTGCTCTTGATCTGTTTCTGGGGTAAACGGCAGTATCAAAGGTCGAACCTGAAGTAGCCACAATTTACTTTTGTTTTCTTCCTCTGTAATGGCAAACTCACAGTCCAAGGGTATATCAGAATAAAGTGAAAGAAGTTCATTCACCAAGCACAATACTTTAGAAAATTTTGGCGCTTGTGTAACTGGTGCACTCGCCGCAATTTGAAACAAATTTCCCCCTCTTCCGCCAGTAACAAGAGTAGTATCGGGACCAGAACACCAATTAATCAACCGATACGGAGAGCGGGTAGCAGGATCATGGGAAAAGGCAACGCCAGACATTACCACATTTTCAAGCATAGGTTGAACTAGAACCTCATCTGTTAGTTTGAAATCACCATAAGAAGTAATTACTTTCTCAATAATTAGCTCAAGCTCAGTAATGGCGACGTTTTGAAAAGTATCAAACTTGCCTGCACTTGACCCTTCCAACAAATCCTCCCCCAAGCAGCTGGAGCGAACAATAAGCGGTCTGTGACAAAACCGCGAAATAATTTGATCTAAAATCCTATTTTTTTTTGTTTGCCATTCTGCGATATTAAAGACCACCATTTCAACAATATTGGCAGTCCTAATTTTCTTTTTGAGACATATTAAGTTTCCCGCTTTAGTCCCAAATTTTAATGCCATCTTATTTACCTCAATTGTGAAATCCATACTTTCTTCAATTATCAGATATCAAAATACCTTCTTCGCCCGGTCTCTAAAAAAAACTCAATCCATCTAAAAATTTTTCAAATTTTGAAACCATTTCGTTTTTGTCAGGATGCTTCATTTATAATGATGCGCCCCTGACTTTTGCACTCAGTAAGCTAATATGGTATCTTTAATCATGTTCAATTTCATCGTTTAGAAAGGAAAAAAACTTTTTGCTCATAACTAACCAGCTTTTAGAGCAAAAAAGATACCAAGATGAATTTTAGAACAAATGAATTAAATTTTGCAGTTTAAAAATATAACACTAGTAGAGAACGAAATGGATGGACGTGTATTATGGATAACTGGTCTTTCAGGGGCTGGTAAAACAACTCTGGCGAGGGAACTTTATCTATGCTTGCAAAGTTTAGGTGTAAAAACATTGTTGCTTGATGGTGACGATTTAAGAAAAGTTTTCTTTTCACACCAAAACAACATAAGAGACTATGATTTCCATCAAAGGCTATCTCTCTCTTTTAAGTATAGTAAACTTTGCAAACTTTTGGCAGACCAAGGCTTTACAATAGTCATAGCTACGATCTCAATGTTTAAGGAAGTGTACAAGCTTAACCGAAACCAGTTACCAAATTATTTTGAAATTTATCTAAAGGTACCGTACGCTGAATTGCGGCGACGAAACAGTAAGAACATTTATAGTGATTTCGAGAAAGGCCTCATTAACAATGTCATGGGGTTGGACCTCGCCATCTCTGAACCGACAAAAGCGAATCTGGTCATAGAATTTGAGAGTGAGGTTAAACCAAGCGATACCGCAAAACAAATCCTCGCTACACTAAAGATTATTAATTCTGAACCGTAACACTGTGTGATAATGGGCGACTTAAAACCAGTAGTTCCTTTCCCTAAAGCGAACAACGCAAAGCTGTTCAATTCCTAAATGTTTTTCGATTATCAATTAACCCTAGTTTCATAAAGGAGTTGAGTTCTGGGAACCATAAATTGCAATGCATTAAAATAAAAACTCTTTTTATCAAGGCCAGCAAAAGATTTTTTAAATTCGGGGAATTTTATCTTAAATTCAGGCTGTTCAACAAAACTTATTTCTTTTTTCTTTATCCTGTATTTATGCAGAGGCTTCTTAAACTTATCTCGCTTCCACTGCGGTAAGTCATACCGAGTATTAATAGCCACTGGTTTCTCCGACTTGAATAAGTTAATTCTCTCAGCTTCACAAACTTCAATTAAAAACGTTGCCTTATTAAAAAGAGTAGTATTTCTTTCTTTGCAGATAAATTTTTCAAGGTTAGCCAACAGTGCATCTTTTATGACATTTTTATCTAAACATATCATCTGCGCACCATAATAAACATTTAAAAGAGACGGGGTTGGAACTTTGTCATTATTTGCTCGAAATGCTTTGTAGGCCGAGGCATGAAGCGCCTCGGGCGACATATAAAGTTCATCCATAGCCGCTTTTTCAAATTGCCTAATAAAACGCTGCCAGTCCGTCTCATCTCCACCATTCATCGGAAGCTTGATCAATTCTGCTATATAATCAGCCAGCGGGATATCCGAATGTCTTACAAATTGAAAAAACCACTTATAAAAACTTAGTGAAAAGACACCGTAGAACATGAAGTTTAAAGTGCGCATAAATTTAAAATCATCAAGAGATATACAGTTTGAACCTACTACCACTTCTTCATATTCAGCGCAAAATTCATCACCAATCATACCTTGATTTGCACTTGTAAGCCGAAAGCGGGTTTTTAAGCCATGTTTTTCTCTATACCCCTCCCGTGCCATCTCTATTCCATCGACGATATACAAATTATTAACAAGGATTGAGTCAAAGCCTCTTCTTAATGCATTATTTAAAAATGAAACAAAAGAATTTTTGGTTTCATACGGCAAACCAAAGATCAATTCCGTAGTCGAGGGCAAATTTCTTTCTGCCGCCCAAGCAATAGCTTCATCAATTTGGTCTGAAGTCAAATTACGCCGCTTAATTTCTTTAAGAGTTTCT
>MDTB01015940.1_pt1 | contig 12656 bp, 9 predicted proteins | sample 811161 | NCBI WGS metagenome assembly MDTB01 (sample SAMN05326650, study PRJNA326480) | marine metagenome | isolation source: seawater | place: Mediterranean Sea | collected 2009 | reverse complement strand
TGCTCAAATTGCCTCGGATACGGGTCGGCTGTAATTCCAACGCGACTTCTGCCAGGTGGCTGACACCCTGTCTGCTAGGCCGGGCCGGGCCGCTACCCCGGTCCAGCTGTGTACCCACCGACGACAGAACATGCGTCACCATACTGGGATCGTCGGGGCTACGGTTCATGTCCAGTTTGTCCCGCACCGCATAAGCGGCGGCTTCAATGGCCTCTGCACCCTTGATAGTCTCTTCGACATTGATACCCTCGGCCATCGTGAGGGTGGCGTAAACGGAATCACTCTCCATGGAAGGCATGAAGTCGAACACGATGCGGCCCGAGATGACCATTGCCAGTATCAATATCAGGAACCCCACTGCGAAAGACAGCGTGACGTAACGCCATTCAAGTGTCTTACCCAACGCAGGTGCGTAGACGTTGTTGGCAAAGCTGACAAGGCTGTCCGCGATCCGGGTCTGGAACCTAATCCACCATTTCACGAAACGCGAGCCATCACCAAAGTACCCGCTTGTCTTACGATGTCGCAGGTGAGCCGGCAAAATCATCTGCGACTCCACAATGCTGAAGGCCAGTGTGATCACCACGACAGCAGCCATCGGGATGAAGAACTGCCCCATGCGACCCCCGGAAAACAGCATGGGTGCAAACGCCGCCATCGTGGTCAGCACACCAAAAATCACCGGGACCGCAACCTCCCAGGTGCCAGCCACTGCAGCATGACGACGACTTTCCGCCTCCAGTTCATGTGCGTAGACGCGCTCACCAACAACGATCGCGTCGTCGACCAGGATGCCCAGGACCAGGATAAACGCGATCACCGACATGCCACTGATGGAGAGGTCGAAAAATGGAAACGTGGCAAGTACACCAGACAGTGCGATCGGAATGCCAGCAGCGACCCAGAGTGCAAGACGGAAGCGCAAAAACAAGGTCAGCAGCAACATCACCAAGACGAGGCCGAAGGACGCGCTGTTCACCAGGGTCATCAGCGTGACGTTGAGTGACTCGGACTCATCGCTCCAAACCGTCAATTGCAGCCCCTCAGGCAGCGACGCATTCTTTCGGTCAACGTAGTTTCTGATGTCCTCCGCCATCTGATTGATATCTTCTTTGCCGACGCGGTTGACCTTGATCATCACCGCCGGTTCGCCATCAAACCGCGCATACACCACACCTTCAGCAAAACCGTCATGGACATCTGCAATGTCGCCCAGCGTCACGCGAGTGCCATCAGGACGTGTCAGTACAACGATGCTCTCAAATTCCTCACCGGCATACGCCTGGCCCATGGTGCGCAACAGGATTTCACCACCTTCAGTCTTGATCGAGCCACCTGGCATATCCAGCGACGAGCGTCGCACGGCATCCGCGACCTGGGAAATGCTGAGGCCATGTTTACGCAACCCGTATTCGGACACTTCGATGGCGATCTCGTCGGCTTGCAGGTAGGCAGTCTCAACCTGAGAAATCCCATTGATCGCCGAAAGTTCATCGCGCACTTCATAGGCCAGGGCTTTAAGGACGCGCGTATCGGTATGTCCTGAAATGGTAATTGCAGCCACTCCGCCCGATAAGATGAACTTGGACACACTGGGCCGCTCTGTCTCTCTCGGAAACGTGTTGATGGCGTCGACGCGACTTTTGATCGCATTCACTGTCAGCACGGTTTCGGTATCCATATCCAGTGCAGCCTGCACCATGCAGTTGCCTTCCATGGCAAACGAGTACAAAGATTCGATCCCTGATAGCCCTTCGAGGGCTTGCTCTATCCGAACACAGACTGCCTTCTCCACTTCCTCCGGCGCCGCACCCAGGTATGGCACCGTGATCGACACGACTTCCGGATCGACGTTGGGGAACTGTTCCTTGTGCACCGTGAGAATTGACAGCAGCCCGCCTACCAACAGAATCCACATGAGCAGATTTGCGGCGACAGAGTTATCAATAAACCATGTAATGATTGACTTCACTATTGATTCCCCCGAAAGGTTTTGGCGCGTCGTATCAGGCGGACGGTGAGACCCGCATGCCGTCGATCACAGTTTGAATCTGTGAGATGCAGACCCGTTCACCGGCCAGCAAGCCGGATTGCACGATGATCTTATCTTCGTAAAGACGAAGCGGTGTGATGTCGCGGTGGTACATCCGGTTCTCACTATCAACCACCAGAACCCGGTCGTTGCCGCGCAGGGCAGCGCGAGGCAGAACGATCACCTCGTTGACCTCTCGTCCCTGAATCTCTGCCGCAACAAACAGACCCACCGATAGCATCGGATCGTCGTTTGTCCTTACCTGAGCAACGACGTTGACCATGCGCGTTTTCTCGTCGATTTCGGCCTCGGTACGGACGATCGTGCCTACCCAGCTGAGCTTTTTGCCAGCAAACTCTGCGCGCAAGGTAACCTTTGGCGCATCCTGCGCATCGATATCACCCTGGTAACCAAATGGAATATTCAGGAATGCGAGCTGGCGGTCGGCTACCGGCAAGCGCACCTCCACGGTGTTGGATGCGTAGAGGGTACCGATGGATGCGCCCCGTTGTATGAACTGGCCAACATCCGCCCGCTCGCTACGAACTCGTCCATCAAACGGTGCTTTCAACTCGGTACGCCACAGATCACGCTCAGCCTGTTTCAGCGCGGTGGTGGCCTCACTGTACGCTGCACTGGCGACCTTCAGGGTCCTGGAGGCCTGTTGGAACTGTGAACGACTTGCCAGCTTCTGCTCCTCGAGTTGTTCTTGCCTGTCGTGTTCGAACTGAGCGAGTTCCAATTCCGCTTCGGTACGCTCTACTGCCGAGCGGGCGCGACTCAAGGCGGTGCGATAGTCAGCTGGATCAATGCGCAGCAGAATGTCACCTTCCTTGAAGTGTCCCCCGGCCGCTAGCGACGGTGATACTGACAAAATCCGCCCCGACACTTCCGGTATCAGCTCCGACTCCGTGCGGGGAACGATTGTGCCCTGGGAGCTGACGGTCAGTCGTATGGTTTGTGGGTTTACATCAACAACTTTGACAACTCTGGGTATGGGTTCGGGAACCGTCGGCTGCACGTCGACGCTGGTCATCACGAGGCCAGTCGCTGCAACGGCAAAGACAGCTATGACGACCAACGGTATGAGGAATTTCCTGATCACGATTGACCTCCTTTGGACTTTTCCTGTTCGAGCTGTTGGGTTATCAGAGACATGATCAAGCGTCGATCAATCGCCGCGATCTCTCCGATAGCACGGTCGGCACGTTCAGCGTTCCTGGCCTGGATCGCCTCGTCGAGTTGCGCAACCGGCGTCAGGTACTCGCTGACGTCTGCGTTGAGAAACATGTCGGACCGATCGGGATTCACCAACTGGGTTCGCAAGCTGTTGTTGATCAGCCGCAGCAACAGGTTATGGCTTTTTTCCATCAACAGCTGTCCCATTTCAGTACGCACATTCATCTGTTCTTCCGCCGTCAGGCTCGTGTCCACCAACCGACCGATCATAGCTTGGACCAGTTCTAGTTCCTCGTCCGATGCCCGTTCAATCATCTGCTGCAGGGCAATCCGATAGAGCCCGCCGATGACCTCCAGCACCTGTTCCACCAGATCGAGGTCCGGGACGTCGTGCACCGACAGCAACGAACCAATGATTTCGATATTGGCTTCTTCGAGTGCAAGAACACGCGCGCCACCCTGGCTGATTCTCGCCAGTCCAAGTTGCTCAAGCCCCCTGAATGCTTCGCGCACCGCACCCCGGCTGGCCTGGAAACGGGCCGCCAGGTCACGCTCCGAAGGCAGGCGCTCGCCGACACGGTAGCGCTCGGTGAGGATGTCATCGCGTAACGCATGAGCAATCTCATCGGAGCGCGTCTCGAAACTTAAGTCTTTCAAATCAGAGATCTACGTCAGTTGCAGTCATCGGTATGCGCAAAAGCGGACGCCCGTCTTCACCACAAAAGGGAGCTGCAGAATGGTAGGACCATATTGGTAGGACCAGACTATAAAGAATCCGACGGGTACAACATACCTGTATTGTTTGAGACTTGCGGGTTGGGGGCAGAGTAAAAAGTCGTCCTGATGAAGCCTGAACCCAGAACATTGGTTTTGAGTTTTTACTCTGCCCCCAAAGTCACAGACAGCGCCAAGGATCATAGCTGATCCAGCATCCTGTCTCGAAGCTTCAAACGCGTCCCCCTCTTGAGTTGTTGTCGTCTCGCGTTCGTTTATATCAACGAATACCGTCAAACGGTGCTGAACACCGATCAATGCAAACCCGAGCTCTGCATCGTGGGCCTCAGTGATCTCGACGTAGAACGAGTAGAACGGGTTGTCAGGGGATAGAACTAAAGCGAATAGTGTTGGGAACATTGGCGTACGTGGGCGTGACGTTCCCCGTGGCAATCATTTGGCATGTGCTGCTGTTTGAAAACTGTATCTGTCGTTCGGCTACTTTGAGGAAGAACACAGCTTCGCATTGGGTTTCTTAACCATCGTAATTCAGGGTGCTTTTGCTCTCGACATTGTTTCCGATGGTCAATCTGAGCGGTACATCATTGCGGCGTGGACTGATGTTCGTAGCGTTTGTTGGCGCCTTCTTCTGGACCTCTCACGTGTTGGCGTTTGTCGCGAAACAAACAGTTCCGGACATGCCTTCGTTCGTCGCGATGGAAACGATCTATCTAGCTATTCAGTTTGGCGTTTATGGTTTGTTCCTGGCGCTGATTCATCGAGATCGTGGTCCTGTCTGACAGGCAGTTGCATCTGAATTCTAGACACTCACTTGGCGAATACCCTAAAGCCCCACCGAATAGCGCTCAGCCCAATCCCGGGCCCCATTGATCTCCGCAGTCAGTGCCTCAAAAACGTCCGCCGCCGTATCGCTTTGCAGCGGCTCTTCACCCCGCGATGCATCCACTGTCTCAATCCAGTCCGCGGGTATGGCTTCGATGCCGTGCAGTGCACCCGCAAGCGCACCAGTGATCGTTGCAATGCTGTCGGCTTCCCGTCCGAAGTTGACTGCGTTGAGTGTGGACTCTGCGAATTTTCCTTTTCCCGGGAGTAACGCACCTACCGCTGCGCGACCACCTCGCCGGCGTCGAGAAAGTGAATCAACAGTTTTTCGCGGAACCTGTCGCCAACCGTTTATATATCCGATGACTCATCCACCAGTGTGTGGGTCGCTTCCAATAGTGCCGCACCGGAACCGGGTGCAACATCCAGTATGGCGTCGAAGACCGATTGCGCATCTGCGTCTCTCGACTTGAGCCAACCTGCTTGCATCGGTATCTCACCTTCATGATTAAGGGGGACAGTTTACTGGGTCGCTCGCGTTCGATGTTTGTCGTGTTTGACTAAAATCCACCCAAATGTCAGCCTCTGGTTAACACCTCGATACCCGGTTGACGCACTGATCACTCCCTGAGATAGTCTTTCGGACCTCGCTGCCAACGTCTGCACGATGCCGCATTTGATGTGGGTCACCGGGATCAATGGAATACCACGTAATCCAAATGCGACGAAGGACGATCAATGAGTGATCTTGGTTTGATCAACGGCTACCGGGAATCCGATACCCCCGAGCCACCCCAGATGAAGTCTCGCAGGATGCTGCACCTTGCACTGCGCACCTGGCCCTACATGCGGCCCATGCTGTTTCATCTCCTGGTGCTGTTGGCCTTTGCATCCTCTGGCTTCCTGGTGGCGCTGGTGACCGGGCTGATAGGCACTGATTTGTGGACGAACAAAGTGCTGGTGGGAGAAAAACTGCAACCCATTCAGGCGACGGTGCTGTTTGTCGGTGAAGAGTACGTCACCACAAACCCACAGAAGTTGGGGGAAGGAAATTCAGACGAGACAGGGACCAAAGGGGGCAAGTCCGCGGTCTCTGCTGGTAAGGGTGGTGGCAAATCGGGCGGCAAAGGGGGGTTGATCACCCGTACGGCCGACAGCGGTCCCGTTTCAGAGCCCGAACTGACCCAGGACCAGCGTCGCGTGGTCCGTAACCGGCTGATCATCTGGGGCATCGTTGCCGCCATTGGCGGTTCGCTCATCGGCATGTTCATCTGGTACTACACCTTGTGGGTCTGGCACAACGTGAACCAGAATCTTCGTGTGGCGATGGCAGAACGTGCAGAATCGTTATCACTTCGATATCACGACCAGAATCGAGTTGGTGATGCGATGTTTCGTGTCTACCAGGACAGCGCCCAGATCGTCAATCTGGTGCAGAGTGGCATCATCAGCCCCTTGATGACGATCTACTACCTGCTGTTTGGGTTGGTCTTTCTGGCGGCTTTTGACCCCTGGTTTGCAGCAATGCTGGTGTTAGTCGCCATACCGCTCTGTTGGGTTGCGGTGGTGACCACCCCGCGGATTCGCGCGCGATCCATGGAGAACCGGGAAGCGAACAGCGCATTGACGTCTCGGGCGCAGGAGGTATTCTCGGCGATTCGGCTCGTCAAAGCCAATCACGCAGAGGATAAGGTGTTTGAACGGTTCGATGCGGACTCCCGGCGTGCACTGAACGCTGCATACTTCCTGAGACTCGACATGGTGCTGGTGACACTGGTGTTTTCCATGCTGGGCGGTGGACTGTTGCTGGGTACCGAATACCTGATGGTGACCTGGGTGATAGAGGAACGGGAGACCTACCTCGGCGCGCTGGTCGCGACCTTTATCGGCTTCGTGGTGTGGAACTACGGTGCATTCTCCAGTGCTCGCGGACGTATCCAGGGCGCGGTTTTCAGTGCACGTGGTCTGATCGGCATCTGGATGCGGATGCAGGACCTGTTTATTGCCTTGGAACGCTCCTTCTACCTGTTGAACCTGAAGCCGGAAGTCACTGATCCGGAAAACCCGGTTGCCTTTCCCGCGCCGATCAACACTGTCTCCTGGGAGGACGTGTCGTTTGGTTATATCGAGGACAAGCCGGTGCTGGAAGGCACTCGCCTCTCGGCAAAAGCGGGCACCGTGACTGCGATTGTAGGTGGCACCGGATCCGGTAAGTCGACACTCATGTCTTTGTTGTTGCGCCTCTATGATCCTGGTGTGGGCAGTGTCTGCATCAACGGTGTGGATATCAAAGACATGACGGTTGACGATGTTCGGGCCAATACTGCGATTGCACTGCAGAAGAATGTGCTGTTCGCCGACACGGTGCACAACAATATAAATTTCGGGATTCCTCAAGTTGATCGTCAAGCGATTGAAGCAGCCGCCACGATCGCCTGTGCGCAGGAGTTCATCCAGGATATGCCGAGGGGTTTCGACACCGAGTTGGGTGAACGCGGCGGTAAGCTATCTGCCGGGCAGCGACAACGCCTCAGCATTGCGCGTGCCGTGGTACGCGACACGCCGATCCTGGTATTGGATGAGCCGACCGCGTCTTTGGATGCACGCACCGAACAGCAGGTACTCACGAACCTGGCAGCCTGGGGTGAAGAGAAGGTCATTCTGCTGATCACCCATCGACTGTCCACGATTCGCAACGCGGATCAGATCGCCTTTCTTGAGGACGGTGCCATTGTTGAGTTGGGTAGGCACGATGAACTCATGGCGAAGGAGGGTGGTCGCTATCGCGCCTTTGTGAATGCCGAAGTGCAGGGTGCGGCTGTAGGTGCGTCTTCTGGAGAGAGCCATGAGTGAATCCACTTCACCCTCCACATCTGCCTCAAAAGAGAAAGGATCTCTGATCCAGAACGTGCTGGGTAAAAACCAGTTCGATGACCGCATTGATACGGGCACGGATGTCGGTACCGCGGAAGCCGCCAATATCATCTGGCGGTGTATCAAGATGCTGGCGGAGGTCCGTGGCCTGTTCTGTGCGAAGTTCCTGCTGCAGCTTGGGCTCGTATTCCCTGGTCTGCTGCTGCCCTGGATCGCCAAGATCGTGATCGACAACGCGGTGCTGCAACGCCCGATTGGTGGCACCGAGGTGGTGTTCCCACCGTTTATGGATCCGATACTGGCGATGATCGAGGGGAAGGATCCAGTGGGCATTATGCTGACGCTGACCACCATCTACTTCGTGATGTTGATTTTCATAGGCAGTCGCGCCGGTGGCACTAATGCGGGTCTGCTGCAGGGTCGTGAAGCATCGTCCCAGTCCGAGAACACGCTTAGCGCGGGATATAGCAGCGCGGGTGGCTTATGGGGTGTCGTGGAGTTTATGGTGAGTGTCCGTATGACCCAGACCATCGCCAACAATCTCCGCTCGCGTTTGTTTGATCGGCTGACCAGGCTGCCAATGACGGCGCTGGACGACCAGCGCATCGGCGACTCGCTGTATCGCGTGCTTCATGATGCACCGGAAGCACCGGACATGGCGTACCTGATGACGCTCGCGCCTTTCTTTGCGGTGGTCGCGGCGGCGCTGAACCTGTACATCCTGGAATATTCGTTTGGTGACGTCTCTCCAGAACTGATCTGGATTGCCTGGGCTGCGATTCCCATGGCGTTTCTAACAACGTTCCCTTTTTCGGGTGCCCTGCGTCGGACCAACCAGAACAAGCGTGCCGCCGGTTCAGCGACGACTAACACCATGGAAGAATCTATGAGCAACGTGGCGGCCGTGCAAAGCCTAGGTGCAGGCCAGCAGGAAAAAGAGCGCTTCGCAGAGAAAAGCGAGGAGTCTTTCCTGCGCGAACGCTATGCTACAGTTGTGCTGATTGCGACAGTGAGCCTGGCCTCGGCGGTGTTCGGCGCAGCAGCCATTTACGTGTCCATCGTGATCTCTGATCGAGTCATCGATGGCAGCATGTCACCGGGCGACTTCGCCGTATTGTTAGGGGTCTACTATGGGATCGCAGGGTCCGTCAGTTACTTCGGAATCTTCTGGATCAAATTGCAGGACAGAATTGCTGCGGTTAGAAGGGTCTTCTTCCTGCTTGATTATGAATCCGAAGCGGATCGCCTGGACGGTCAACCGGTAGAGACGATCACGAGCGGTATTGAGTTCAAGTATGTTGGCTTCAGCTACCCGAACGGGCATCAGGCGCTCAGTAACATCAACCTGGATCTGAAGGTTGGCGAGCTGATTGCTCTCGTCGGGCCCACCGGTTCGGGAAAAACGACGCTGGCACACATGATCCCATCGATGTTGTCACCCACCATCGGTCAGGTGCTCGTGGATGGTAACGACATCATGACGCTTGACGTCGGGTCGTTGCGCCAACAGATCACCTATGTCTTCCAGGAGCATCTGCTCTTGTCGGAATCCATTCGGGACAACCTGCTGTTTGCCAATCCGTCGGCGACGGAGGAAGGGATCATGGAGGCACTAGCGACCGCCGGATGTATGGAGTTTGTTGATCACTTGCCGGACGGCGTCGACACCGTGTTGGGCCGGTCTGGCGATACGCTGTCGGTGGGCCAGCAACAGCGTCTTTCGATTGCACGCGGGCTGGTGCGGGATTCGAGCGTACTTATTCTTGATGAGCCTACGGCGGCGCTGGATCCGGCGACGGAGAATCAGCTCGTGGAATCTCTGCATGCGGCTTCTGATGAACGACTGGTGGTTGTGATTGCACACCGCCTCTCAACGATTCGAACAGCCGATCGTATCGTCTTCCTGGACGAAGGCACTATCCGGGATGTGGGTAGCCACGATGACCTGATGACTGATCCGAACAGTGCCTATCGCGAATTCGTCGAATTGCAGGGTGGGGACAGCTAGCACGCGCCTGTGAGGGGACGCTTTCTGGCGTCCTCGCCGTATGGCGAATCGGATACAATCGCACGGTGCCCGTATCCCACTCACCGACAGGCTGTCGACGAAATAGAGGACCTTGCTCGTATGAATCCACGCCTGACATTGCCAATCTGTTTGGCGCTGATAACTGTCATGGCTTGTACCCCAACCACCGTTGAAGAAATGGACTCCGCAAAACCGAACGTGATCCTCTTCCTGGCGGATGACATGAGTTGGAGCGACCTGGGCGTTTATGGCAGTGAGTTTTACGAGACGCCGAACATTGATGAATTTGCGAGCAAAGGTGTGCGATTCACCAGCGCCTACGCGGCAGGCCACGTGTGCTCGCCAACACGGGCAAGCCTAATGACCGGCAAGTATCCTGCCCGTCTGCAACTGACAGACTGGTTGCCGGGACGCGCGGGACTTGATCACGAGGCGGTGATTGCCGCCCCCAGAGGGGAAGGGCTGTCCCTCGACGAGATGACGATTGCGGAGGCGTTCCGGCAGCACGGCTACCGGACGGGGATATTCGGCAAGTGGCATCTTGGGGGTGAGGTGTATGGCCCGACTAGCCAAGGTTTCGACGTCCATTTGCCGCAATGGAATGGTTGCTGCCCGAGGGGGGGCTATCACCCGCCATACTCCATGGAAGGACTTGCGATCGCCGGTCGTGAAGATGAGTACGTAACGGACAGGCTCACGGAGTTTGCAGTTAATTTCATCAGCGAGGCTTCGGACCAACCGTTTTTCCTTTACATGTCTCACTTTTCCGTACACGACCCGATCCAGGGACGGGCGGATCTGGTCGACAAATACAGGGAGAAGCTGGCAGCGCAACCGGCCAGGTCCGGTTCGCCGTTCATCCTCGAGGCGAACCCAGATGAACCGGTGCCGTTGTCACGCGAGGAACTCGATGGGCTGATCGACACGCCTGCCTACAGAGGCCATTACGGTATGCCGAATCGTGCCGTCAAGATAAAGCAGCACCAGGACAATATCGAATTTGCCGCGATGGTCGAGAGTATCGACGAAAGTGTTGGGCGCATCTTGGGCGCGCTTGAAGCGAACGGTGATACGGAAAACACGATCATCGTCTTCTACTCTGACAACGGTGGTATGTCTGCCGCAAACGCCGGCGCGTCCTCACCAACGTCCACGAATATAGAGGCGGTCGTGGCAAACATCCGGGAGATGGCCCGTAAAAGCGGAAAGGCTGTTGGAAAAGATGGGAAAGGTAAAGTGATCAGCAAGACTGGCATGAAAGGCGGCCTGGATAACCTCGATATCGCCTACGCCACATCCAACCTGCCGTTGCGCGGTGCCAAGGGTTGGCTGTACGAAGGGGGCATTCGCGTGCCGTTGATCGTGCACTGGCCAGGGAAGGGCGCGCAAGGGTTGACCAGTGACGTCCCGGTGACAAGTGCAGACTTTTATCCCACGTTGCTGGAGATGGCGGGGTTGCCGTTACAGCCGGAGCAACATGTTGATGGCATCAGTTTCGCCCCAGTTGTCGAAGGAGCGGTGGTGGCCGAACAAGACGACTTTGCGTCGAGACCCATCTTCTGGCATTTCCCACACTACTCCAATCATGGTGGCCAGAGTCCCGGTGGTGCGGTCCGGTCAGGCCCGTACAAGCTGCTGGAATACTACGAGAATGGTTCCACCCAGCTGTTCAACCTGGACGAAGATGTCGGTGAGCAGGTGAACCTCGTTGACAGTGAACCTGAAATTGCCGCATCACTTCTTGCTGAACTGCATGCCTGGCGAGAACGTGTTGATGCCGCCATGCCCGGTCGCAGGAACCCCGAATAGCGGCCTCCCGATGTACAGACCGCGTATTGAGTGAGCCACTGTTGGAAAACGAGGGAATAAAGTTGTTGGTCACTTCGTATAGATAGCAGGCTCATGAAAAACAACGACATGCGAGAGGAATTAGCACAACTTGGTGGTGGCGCGCACGCGCTGGCGATTCAGTTGCTGGGTAATCCGGACGATGCCGCTGACGCGGTGCATGACGCTTTTGCCAAGGTACTGGCACGCCCCGATTCCTTTGATCGCAACAAGGGCGCGCTCAAACCCTGGTTTCTACGCGTGGTGCGAAACCGATGTATCGACCTGCTGCGAAAACGACCAGGCAATGAACAGGGTTCACAGAGCAAAATAGAGCAGCAAGAAAGAGAGCTGATTGATCCCGGCCTGGTGCCGGACCAGCAACTGGAGATCCAGGAGCGTGACCAGCAGTTGGCGGATGCACTGGCGACACTCCCGGTTGATCAGCGGCAGATCGTTGTGTTGCGAGACTACCTGGATCTTTCATATGCAGAGATTGCCGATGTGCTCGGAATTGCACCTGGCACTGTGATGTCACGGTTACACCGCGCGCGGTTGGCATTGAAGGAGGCACTTGAACAGTTATGACAGATGGTAAGCAGCCAGCGAACGAGCATGTTGACGAGCTGTTGTCAGGTTACCTGGACGGCGAGTTGACTCAGCAGCAAACACAGATGGTGGATGTTCGTCTTTCGCAGAGTGAGGAATACCGCCAACGATTGAGTGAGTTGAAGGGGGTCAGGCAACGCTTTGGTGATGCCAGGCTTGGGACCAGAGACAAAGACTACTGGAGAGAAAACATGAATGACTCGATTGTGAAAGCGACGCAGGGTATCGGCTGGCTGCTGTTTGTCAGCGGTTTGCTGATTGTTGCCGGGATGGGCATCTATGAACTTGTAATCAACACGGATATGGGATTGACAGAGAAGCTGCTTGCCAGTGCGATCTATGGCGGTCTCGGGATACTATTCCTGTCTGTGTTACGGCAACGTCTGATCGAACGCAAAACCGATAAATACAAAGATGTGGAGATCTGAACATGATCATTGTGACGAGTGAGGCCATTCCGGGCCAGCGAATCGTTAAGACGCTGGGGATTGTCCGTGGCAACACGGTGCGCGCCCGGCATGTGGGTAAAGACATCATGGCAGGTCTGCG
>MDTB01201863.1_pt1 | contig 12658 bp, 13 predicted proteins | sample 811161 | NCBI WGS metagenome assembly MDTB01 (sample SAMN05326650, study PRJNA326480) | marine metagenome | isolation source: seawater | place: Mediterranean Sea | collected 2009 | reverse complement strand
TGGTAATAAATTTACGATAGGTTCTCAATTTGCTGAATTTAAAAAAGAAAAACCCGAATTAATTTTTATGGAAAATGTTGAATGTTTTTTTACTTTTAAAGATAATACAGTGTTATTAATATCTTCAAAAAAAGGAGTATATAATAATATTTCTAATGATATGCAATTTTCAGAAGATGTAAAAATGGATTATTTAGAAAATACAATTTTTTCTGATAGAGCAAATTTCAATAATTACGAAAATCAGCTATTAATAGCCGGAAATGTTAGGGGAGATGGACCAACTACCAATCTAAAAGCTGATGAATTAGATTTTGATTTAAATACTAAAGATTTAAAGATAAGTATGTACAGCGAAGAAAGAGTAAAAATTAAAACTAAGTTTTAAATGAAAAAAAGTTTCAGAATTATTAAATTTAAAAAAAACAAACCCATTTTACAAATCAAAGGTGTTAGTAAATCTTTTGATGGCAGACCAGTTTTAAAGAAAATAGATATGGAAGTATTTCCTGGTGAGATCGTAGGACTTGTGGGTCCTAATGGATCAGGAAAATCTACTTTGTACGGAACTATAATTGGACAGTATAAAGTTGATTCTGGTGATATATTTATAAATCAAAAAAATGTCACTGAATTGCCAATACATAAAAGAGCTAACCTGGGTGTTTCATACTTAAGTCAATTTAGAAATGTTTTTGATATCTCCGTTTTTTCGAATTTGATGGGGGTGGCTGAAATTTGTATAGACCAAAAACAAAAAAGAGATGAGCTTGTAGAAAAATTACTTTATGAATTTAACCTGAATCATCTTCGAACTTTAAAAGCCTCAGTTTTATCGGGAGGCGAGACGCGCAGGTTACAAATTGCAAGAACTTTAATAACAAAACCAAAAGTTATCCTTTTGGATGAGCCTCTAGCCGCCTTGGATCCCATAATTATTCAGGAAATTCAAAATTATATTCTAAAACTTCAAGCACAATCTACTGGTGTAATTATTACAGATCATAATATTAACAACCTCTTGCAGATCGTTGATCGTCTTTATGTGATAGCTTCTAATAGTATTATAGCAAGTGGAAAAAAGGAAGACGTCCTTCGATCAGACAAAGCCAAAAAATTATATTTTGGTTCTTTTGACAACTAGTTTATTAAATGCCCAGTAAAAGTTTCTCTGTTAGTTTTAAAAAAAAAATAAATAAATTTAACAAATCTATTGAGGTGGACACGGATAAATCTATTTCACAAAGATGTTTTATTATAGGTTCAATTTGTGAAGGTATTTCAATTGTCGACAATATTTTAGAGTCCGAGGATATATTATCAACTATAAAATGTTTGAAAAAACTCAATTGTAAAATTGAAAGGCTCCAAAAAGGGAAATATAAAATATACGGCAAAGGACTTGGGAGTTATTTTTGCAATCAAAACACACTATTGGATTTTGGAAATTCCGGCACTGCTACCCGACTTTTAGGTTTCGGTTTATGCAGCACAAATCCAAATTTAAAAATTAAAATTACAGGAGATAAAAGTCTTAGAAAAAGAAGTATGTATAAAATAATAAAAGTAATGGAAAAATTTGGAGCTACTTTTTTACCTAAAAACAAATTTAAACTTCCAATTACTTTGATTTCATCTGAAGCTCCTATAGGTTTTAAGTTTCATAATGGTATTTCAAGTCAAATTAAATCTGCAGTTATTTTAGGTGCTATTAATTCCTTTGGTAAAACTCAGATCATAGAAAAAATAAAAAGTAGAGACCACACAGAAAAAATCTTAAAACATAGCAGCAAAACAATTAGTGTTAAAAAAGGTAAAAATAATCTAATTGAAATAAATGGCAAGGAAAGTTTAAAGCCATTCAAATTATCAGTTCCAGGGGACCCTTCCTCTGCCAGTTTTTATGCAGCGTTATGTCTTTTAAATAAAAATTCAAATATAATTTTAAAAAAAGTTCATATAAATCCAACGAGAATCGGGTTTTTTAATTTAATTAAAAAACATAACGGTAAAATTTTTTTTAAAAATAAAAGAATGATAGGAAATGAATTAACAGCTGATATTCACGTTATGAGCAGTAGATTAAAACCATTAAAAATAAGTGAAAAATTTTTTGTAAGTTGCCAAGATGAATATCCTTTAATGTTTGCGATGGCCTCTTTGTTACCTGGTAAATCTATTTTTCTCGGCGTTCGCGACCTGTCTAACAAAGAAAGTTCGCGCGTAGAAGAGATGGGAAAGATTTTAAAACAGATTGGAATAAAATTTTTTGCATCAAAAAACAAAATGATAATAAATGGAAACCCAGACCTTAATCCTTACAACAAAAAAATTAACGTAAAAGGAGTATACGACCATCGTGTGCTTTTATCGGCCTCTATACTTAGTTTGTTAACAGGTGTTAAATCTAAACTGTCAAATTTTGAACAGGTTAATACAAGTTGTCCAAATTTTTTATCAACAATAAGCACTCTTGGAGGAACATTTGAAATTAAAAAAAATTAACAATTTTATTTTGACTGTAGATGGAAGATCAAGTTCTGGTAAATCAACTGCAGCGAAGTTATTAGCAAAAAAATTTAGAATTCCCCTTTTAAGTAGTGGACTATTATATCGTTGGTCAGCGAAAAAACTCCTAGAAAATAAACCTAATAATAAAATTAGTTATTTAAAAAAACATTTATCAAAATTAAATTACAGTAAACTTAAAAAGATGAACCTACATTCTCCAGAAATTTCCAAGCATTCCGCAAAAATTGCACGTATTTTAGAAGTCCGTAAAACTGTAAAAAAAATACAAAAGTTGTGGGTTCAAAAAAATAGAAATCGTTGCGTTGTAGAGGGCCGTGATAGCCATCTAATTTTTCCAAAAGCTTTTGTAAAGTTTTATCTCAAAACTAATATTAATGTTGCTGCTTTGAGAAGATTTAAAGAATTAAAAAAAAAAGGAAGCAAGATAACTCTTAAAGAGGTCAAAAAGGATCTTAAAAAACGAGATTATTCAGATACTACAAGGAAACATAGTCCATTGATTATTGCAAAAGATCATGTAGTAATACGCAGCGATATTTTAAACAAATCTCAAATGATTAAAAAAATGTCGAAAAAGATTGAGTTAAAGGTTAAAAAAATTATGGATAGGAAAATTAAAAGTTAATGGAAACTGATATAGTCAAAAAAAAAGATGTTCAAGAATTTGAAACACTTTTAGAAAAATCATTCAAGAAAAATAATCTTAAAGAATCCACTATCATAAAAGCTAAAATATCCGAAATAGGAAAAAAGTTTGTTTTATGTGAAATTGAAAACAGCAAATTTGAAGGAGCTGTTCCAGTGGAGGAATTTCGTCAAGCTGGTGAGTTAGAAAATCTTAAGGTCAATGATACCGTAGAATTATTTTTGGATAGAATAGAGAATTTCAGGCAAGAGATTGTTGTATCTAGGATTAAGGCTCGACAAATGAAATCTCTTAATAAAGTTGAAACTCTTTTTAAAGATCAAGCTATTTGCGAAGGTGTAATTACAGGTAAATTAAGAGGTGGCTACTGGGTTTCAATTGATGGCTTAACAGCATTTTTACCAGGTTCACAGGTCGGCTATGGCCCCGTAAAGAACATGGACACTTTAATGAATACTAAGCAGAAGTTTAAAATAGTGAAGCTCGAAAAGGAAAGAGGTTCTGTAGTAGTTAGTCGTAAGGCTGTGCTAGCGCAGTCAAGAGAAAAAGAAATTAATGAATTTTTATCCAAAATAAAAGAAGGAGATATCGTAACGGGAACTATTAAGAGTACAGTCGAATATGGCTGTTTTGTAGACGTCATGGGGGTCGATACACTTTGTCATATAACTGATATGGCGTTCACGAGGGTCAATAAACCTACAGATATATTAAACGTGGGAGATAAGAGAAAATTTAAGGTGATAAAGATAGACCCCCTGACGAAAAAGGTGTCTTTGAGTATCAAGGCGCTGTCAAAGGATCCTTTTGAAGATATTGACACGCAGTTTGAAGTCGGAAAAGTATACTTGGGTCAAGTTTCGAAGCTAATGGAATTTGGAGCTTTCATTTCTTTACTCGGTCCTGATGGTAGACCTATACCTGGACTGGAAGGTCTTTGTCATACTAGTCAGCTTTCGTTTTTAAAAAAAAATATAGACCCTCGAAAAGTTTTATCTACTAGTGAAAAAGTTAAAGTTCGTATTTTAGATATTGATAAAGTCTTAAGACGAATTTCTTTAAGTTACAAAGATAATGGAGAATTAATAAACCCTTGGGAAAGTTTCGTTAAAGATTATCCTTTAAATTCCATTGTTAAAGGTAAAATTTCAGGAATTGATGAAAAGCTGGGATTATTTGTAAAAATTGATAAAAGTGAACTCACAGGTTTTATCCATAAAACTCAGATAAGCTTCGATAAATCTTTACAAACCCCGAAAAATTTTAAAAAGGGTGCGGATATTTCTGCAAAATTGGTTTTGGTTGATCAAGATAAAGAGAAAATTTTGTTAAGTCCGAGGTTATTAAACGAAAAGGATCCGTTTGAGTTTTGGATGACAAAAGAACAAGGCCAGACCGTTACTACAACTGTAAGTGAAGTTTTGAAAAATGGTATTAAGGTTTATGGTGGAAAAGATAAAAATTTTATAATCACAATTAAAAAAAACGATTTAGCTAAAGAATTAAGCGATCAGCGTGCTGAAATCTATCAAAAAGGAGATTCTGTTGACTCTTTGTTAGTTTCAATTGATAAATTAAAAAGGACGGTAAGTTTATCAATTAAAGAATTGGAAATACAAAATGAAAAAAAAGCTATTGAAAAATATGGTAAAGAGGGATCTAGTTCTGGAGCCGTTTTGGGAGATATTTTAGGAAAAGTATTCAAATCTAAGAAGAAAAAGGAAAAAAAATAAGTCGATATGGTGAAATCAAGGATAATTTCGAAATTATCTAAAAACATTCACCAAAAATTAAAAAAGTCGGAATTAGAAGAAATTCTTAATATTGTTTTAGAAACAATAATACAGGGAATTAAAGATGGGAGAAGTTCAGAATTGAGGGGGGATTTTGGAACATTTTACCCTAAAAAAATTAAAGGTCGGTCAAATGCTAGGAACCCAAGAAGTGGCGAGATTATCCAAACAAGCGATAGCAAATCTATTGGATTTAAAATGTCTAAAAAACTCAGGCAAGAAATTAACAGTGTAGAGAGAGAAATAAATTGAAAAAGAATATTTTTGTTGCTTTGGATTTTTCTAACTTTGAAAAAGCTCTTGATGTTGCCAAAAGCGTAAAAGATGACGCTGCAGGGCTTAAGATTACCAACGAGTTATTTGCAATTTGTGGTAAAGAAGGATTAAAAAAACTCGAAAGCTTTGGTCTTGAAATATTTCTAGATATAAAAATTCACGATGTTCCTAATACAGTTAAAAAAACTGTGGCAAGTATAGTTTCTTTAAATGCCGTAAAATATTTATCTATACACACCAGTGCCGGGCAAGATGCTCTTGAAGCAGCCAAAGAAGTGGCCGGTGATAAATTAGATTTATTAGGTGTGACTGTGTTAACTTCACAATTTGCAACAAAAGAGGAAGTAAATATGTTGGCAGAACTAGGAATTAAATCTGGATTAAGTGGTATAGTTGCCTCTGCCCAGGAATATAAATCAATTAGATCTTTATCAAAAAATTTAAAAATTTTTTGCCCAGGTATTAGGGGTATTGCCGACAAAAAACACGATCAAAAAAGAGTTATGAGCTACTCCGAGTTTTGTAAAATCTCAAAAAATGATGATAAAGCATTCGCAGTAATTGGAAGACCAATCTATGAAAGTGGAGATAGTGGAAAAAACCTTAAAAAAATTATACAAATTTGATTAAAATGAAGATTGACCCTTTCAAAGAACTAAACCCACCAACTAAAGATGGTTATTGGATAAACAAGAAAAACAAAGAACGCTATGGAGGACAGTACATTTCGCCTCTTTTGGTTCCTAACCTTAAAAGAGTCCAAGAAGGTTTTTATAAAGCTATTAAAGATAAAAAATTTATGAAAGAACTCAACGAAGAGTTACTTTCTTTTATTGGTGTAAATACACCAATACATTTTAGTCCAGAACTTACAAAATTAGCCGGTGGTGAAAAAAAAGTTGGAAAAATCTTTTTAAAAAGAACTGATTTACATACAAATCATTCCCACAAACCAATTTCTGCTTACTCTTGCTGTAAATTAGCAAAGTATTTAGGCTTTAAAAAAATTTTAACAGAAACTGGAGCTTTTCAAAATGGTAGGGCTGTTGCCTCAGCATGTGCTGCGCTGGGGCTTGATCTAGATATTTACGTAGGTGCAAACGATGCTAAGAAATTAGCTATTAACAAAGATATTTCTGCTTTGCATGGTGCAAATATAATTGAGGTACATGATTCAACGAAGTCACTTTTGCCCGCCATGGCAGCTGCACTTCGAGCATTTCAAAGTGAGCCAGATAGTATGTATATAGTGGGCAGCGTGGCGGGTCCACATCCATATCCACTTATGGTTAGAACGTTTGCAAGTGTCATTGGTAGAATAACAAAAAAGCAATTTAAAAATCTAACAGGTAAAGATCCATCAACGATTTTTGCAGTTTGTGGGGGCGGCTCGAATCTCGAGTCAATAACTTATCCATACATTAAATCTAATAAAGTAAAGCTATATGCGGTCGAGAGTGCGGGCAAAGGTATCAAAACAGGAAAACACGGAGCAACAATTTCGGGTGGAGGCAAGATGGGAGTTTTGCTTGGCATGCGTTCAAAGGTTTTATTAAACGGTGGCAACATTGCTGACAGCTTCACTGAGGCCAGTGGGCTTGATTTTTCGTCAATTGGGCCAGAGGTGGCTTATCTTCATTCAATTGGCAGAATAAAATTTCTCGCGGCTACAGATATAGAGGCAAAAAAAACATTTATGATGATGGCACGTAAAATTGGGTTAATATGTGCAATTGAAGCATGCTATGTAATTCATGCTGCGATTAGAGAAATTAAGAAAACAGGAAAACCAAAACAAAATCATTTAATTCACTTGTGTGGTTCTGGAGAACCAAATGTTGCTCAAATGATGGAATTTATGAAAAAAAATAAATGAGCAAACTAAACAAACTCTTCAAAAATTTGAAAATAAAAAAAAAATCAGCATTTTGTGGTTTTGTAACCAGTGGCGACCCTAACTATGCTTCTTCGAAAGCAATTATGAAAGAAATGACTAAGCACTGTCAGATTATTGAGGCCGGCGTGGCGTTCTCAACAAGTACATCTGATTCTCCAATAATTATGGAAGCAAATGATCGTGCAATTCAATCAGGTATGAATATGACTAAAACTCTTAAGCTAATAAAGGAAGTTATTAAAGAAACTCACAATGATACCTGCTTTGTTATAATGACATATTTAAATCCAATAGTTGTTTATGGAGTAAAAAAATTTATAAAAAGTTCTGCTTCTATAGGTATAGCAGGTGTTATAATAGTTGATAATAATCTTAATTCTCCGGAGGAAAAATTACTTTTAAGCGGTCTTACAAAAAAAGGTATTGGATATACAAAAATTATTTCCCCAACGAATAGTGAAGAGTTTATTCAACAAAGTATTAAAAATACTAAGAATTCTTTCATTTATATTACTACATATGCAGGATTAACAGGTTCAAAAAATGTAAATTTAAATAATGTTAAAAAATTAGTGTACAAGGTAAAAAAATATTCAAAAAATATACCTACTGGTGTAGGTTTTGGAATAAAAACTCCTAAACAAGTAAAACAAGTATCAAAATATGCTGATGCAGTTATTTGCGGATCAATTATTGTTAATAAAATTAAGGAGGGTCATGAAAGAAAGCTTTCTGCCCCAAAATTGGCGAAATTTGTTGCGAAATATGTTAAACAATTAGCAGAAAGCACAAAATGAATTGGATAAAAAACTTTCTTAAACCAAAGATTAAATCACTTTTTAAAAAAAAGTCATCTGAGCTAGAAGAATCTCTCTGGATTACTTGTGTTGATTGTAAAGCTTTAATTATGAAAGATGAATTTAAAAACAATCTTTTTGTTTGTCCTAAATGCAATAGTCACAGAGCAAAAGTGGAACCCAGAGATCGCTTTTCCATGTTTTTTGATAACAACTACTATGAAATTTTAGATCAACCTATGGCGCTAAACGATGATCCCTTAAATTTTAAAGCAAAAAAAAATTATAAAGACCAATTAAAAGAGGCAAGGAGAAAAACAAATCAATCTGACTCGATCTTAGTCGCCCATGGTAAATTAGAAGGTATGAAAGTGACGTGCGCAGCGATGTCTTTTTCTTTTATTGGTGGATCTCTATCCATTAATAGCGGACACTCGTTTGTTAATGGTGTGGCATACGCTATTGAAAACAAAACACCTTTTGTGGTTTTTAGTGCGAGTGGAGGAGCGCGAATGCAAGAGAGTCTTTTAGCTCTTTCTCAAATGACCCGCACGACGTTGGCAGTAAGCGAATTAAAAAAAAATAATATTCCATATATTGTTGTTCTAACTCACCCTACATCGGGTGGCGTGACGGCGTCATTTGCAAGTTTAGGTGATATAGCTATAGGAGAGCCCGGCGCGACGGTGGGATTTGCAGGAGCTCGTGTTATTAAAGATACAGTACGCGAGACGCTTCCACAGTCCTTTCAAGAAACAGAATGGCATTTAGAACACAGCGGGATGATTGATATGGTGGTTGAAAGAAAATATTTGAGAAATACAATTATAAAATTATTACAAATTTTGTTGAAGAAAAAAGAAGTTAAGAATATATCTGGTATAAATAACGATGAAGAGTCAGATATCCAAAAGTCTTTACAAAAAACTTCAAAGGCAATATAGCCGGCGAATAAATTTAGATCGATCTAGAATTTTAAAATGTTTACAAAAGTTAGGAAATCCACAAGATCAGCTTGATAACGTAATTAATATTTTAGGCAGTGACGGCAAGAATAGTTGTCTTACTTCTTTAAAATATTTTTTAGAGGCAAACAAAGAAAAAGTAAATACATTTACTAGCCCACACCTGTATGATGTTCGTCACCGATTTTGGTTGGGTGACAGATTTATATCAATAAATGAAATTAGAAAATATAAACGAGTGATTGAAAAAACTAAGGTGAAATTAACTTTATTTGAATTGCTAACATGTATTTATGTTTTGTCTGCCAAAAATACTGATAATACATCTTTTAATCTTGTGGAGAGCGGTCTTCTATTCAAAAAAGACAGCACGAACCTATGGGAAACTCCTATGGCTCAAATAGTAACAAATATAAATTATCAGCATCAAGAGTGGGTTCACCCAAAAACAATTAAAGAAATTTGTAATCAAAAAGTTGGATTTTTATCTAGAGACTCAAACATTTATGTAGGAAAACAAAAGCCAAAAACCCAGAGACTTATTAAGAAAATTCTAAAAAAAAATACAAGTGAAAAATTATATTATGGTAAGTGGAAAATACTAAAATTAAAAAATAAAAGGTATTATAAAGATAAAGAAAATTTAATAAGGCTTATTTCAAAAAATATTTTTTCTAATGGATTATGGACCAATGTTGGCTTAGCCATAAAAGTTGCTTTAGACCTGGGCGTAAAACCTAAAATTATTAAAAAAACAGTTCCAAGAATTAAATTTGAAGGTCGTGTAAATTATATTAAAGGTAAACTTACTAAAAATAAAAATTATAAAATTTTAATAGATGGTTGCCATAGTGATGCCTCTACAAAAAATTTAGCTGATCACCTTAGAAAAATTAAAGTACCTATATATGGAATTTGGGGAAGTCTTAAAAATAAAAATCCAGAAAAACTTGTTAAAAATTTTAAAGGAATTTTCAAAAAATTAATAACAATAGAAATACCTGACGAACCAACCTCATCCAACCCCAATGAATTAAAAAAAATTGCTTTTGAAAATGGTTTTAATTCTATTACTTCAAACAATATTTATCAGGCTTTGAATAATATTCCTAAAAAAGAAAAATGTGTTGTGGTGATATTTGGTAGTTTATATCTTTCAGGATATGTCTTAGGAATTAACTAAATATTTTCTTTAATCCAAGAAATAATATTTGATTTTGTTGTAGCTCCAACTTTAGTAGCTTTGACTTCGCCTGCCTTAAATAACAACATAGTTGGGATTCCCCGGATTCCAAACTTGGTTCCCGTGTTTACTTCCTCATCTATGTTTAGTTTTGCAATCACAATCTCATTTGACATCTCGTTAGAAATTTCCTCTAAGCTGGGGCTGATTTGTAAACATGGTGAGCACCATGGCGCCCAGAAGTCGACGACTGTTGGTTTTTGAGATTTAATTACCTCATTATCAAAATTATCATCAGTTACTTTTTTTGTTGGCATAAATTTATAGTTAGAAGTTTTTTTTTAAAATGTCAACTATGGTTTTGGGAACTTTTTTTCCATTTCTGCGACGTAAGAGTCATATTCTTTCAACAGTTGTAATTTTTCATCATTTTTTTCTTTTTCAAATTTAGATCCGTAATCAGTTAATTCCTTTGCAAATTTTGGAAATGTGTGCCAATTCACATTCTCTATTGTATGTAACCTTTTTGAAAACTCTTCTCTTACCTCTTTAAATACACCTTTGCTTAATAATTCTGGTCTCTCCTCAAAAAGCAATACTTTGTTAAACCACTCATACTTTTTATTTTCCCATCTATCAAATAGTTTTGCTCTTTCTTTCCACTCCATTTTTTGAAATAGTTTCATTGTTTCTTCATCTTTTTTAGATGAAAATCCATCCTTATAAAGTCTAAACTCTGGTAAAAGCTCTGTTTGATCCATTGATTTTTTTTCCTCAATATCATCATTGTCAATAGTCCTTATTAGTTCGACAAAATTTGGGTTATTATCTAAAATTTTTGCACGATTAAATAATTCTGCTTCACCAATTTTGGAGTAAGGTTCTGCCTTAAACGAGTAAGAGTGGTCCATCATAATATCAAATTTGCTAGGCTTAACCGTTCTTATAACTTTTGGAGTTTTTGAAAGCTCTTTTTTTAAATCTTGATAATTTAGGTTGAGATAATCTTTAGGATGTGCTCTCAAATCCCAAAATCTTGCATAATCATAATTATTATAGAAACAGAACTTTAGTCCATACCAACGAGCTTTTCCGTAAAAATAAGCTACATGAGATATAACTTTATTTTTTTCAATAAATTTTTTTGCTTCACTTTTATGTGCAATTTTTAATCCTTGTTCCCATAGTTTTGGAACTCTTCCCTTTATCAATTTCGCTAGTTCGGCTGTTGCGTGGACATCGCCAGCACTTGAATGGCTATTTTCATGTTTAATACCATTCATTTTGCATAGGCTTCCAAGCTTAAATAAATCTGATCCTTTGCTTGAAACTTCACACTTTAAACTTTTTTCATCAATCAATTTACTTGCTCTCGCTAAAAAAAGAGTATCCATCATTTTTTTTGGAAGTTTTTTTAATATCCATATGTCTGGAATCAATGATTTATGAAACATTCTCACCAAAGCCTCATTATCAAACTGGATAAAATTTTGTCCAATAGTGCAGTATGATCCCCACTTAGAAAGTGTATTGTGAATTTTAACGGCCAATTCAAAACTTGAATTATTTGCTCCTATTAATTTATCAGTTCTTATACCTGTTGTCAGACATGCTCCAAGACTTGGTACACAAGTTGGCCTAATTCTTGCACTTTCATGAAATGACTCTAATTCCTGAAACCTATCATCATAAATTACAAAACTAGCCTCAAGAACGCTTAGCATGTTAACGTTATTTTCTGATGTCTCTAAGTCTCCGACAACAATATTCATGAAATACTAGCTTCTTTCTGATCTATTAAAAATCTACACATGTCGCATTCGTCAGGATCGCTAAAATCTGGTATTTTTTTCTCTAATAATAATTTTTTTATTTCAATTAGTGTGGGCTCTACCCATGAATAATCCATTTTATAATTAATAACATAAACATCGAATTGTAAACTTTCCTTCCAATCCTCAGGGGAAATATCCCCATTACAAAAAACAATGTAAGAGTCCTCGGAAATTTTAAATCCGTTTTTTTCTAATAAGTATCCATAAACTTCTAATTGGTTTTTCCAAAATTTATGATGAGGTTTTCCTAAATATTTTGTTTGTTCCCCGTCTTTACTCTGTGTACTTTTGAACTCAACAGGTGATAAGGCATTTGTCTTTAGGTTAATTAAAATTTCATCCACAGCTCCCTGTACCATTAAATTAGCTTTTTTATAATGATACTTAATGCCTTGGAAATTTTGTCGCCATTCATCCATTTTATCATGTTTAAAAGGAACCAAATTTATTTTTTCTTTTTTAAAATACCTATGGGGCACTTGTTTTTTTCTTGCGGCATCGAATGTTTTTTTTAGTAGAGTATCCGTTGCATCATTTAATCTAAAAGGAAATCCTCTTAAGTCTTTAACGCCCATTACATTTTGAACATAAAAGCATCGGTTACAGTCTAAGAAATTTTGAATCCTTGTCCTGCTAACGGTAAAGGGATCGCTACTGCCTGGGTCAAACCGGCGAACTCTACTATTCTTTTTTGTCAATTAACTCTTAAACCTTTCTAATAAAATATTATGCTC
>MDTB01010526.1_pt1 | contig 12659 bp, 10 predicted proteins | sample 811161 | NCBI WGS metagenome assembly MDTB01 (sample SAMN05326650, study PRJNA326480) | marine metagenome | isolation source: seawater | place: Mediterranean Sea | collected 2009 | reverse complement strand
TTATTTTTTATATTTTCGAATTTTATTGAATGGATAAGTATACCAATCTTAACATTACCATATGCAATTAATAAAGCAGAATTGTTGAATAAACCATTTATTTATATAACTTTTTTATATCCTGTCTTGATTTTACTAACTATGCCAGTAATAAATAATTATTCAATCCCGGCTGCTTTATTTTTGATTAATTCTTATTTAGTTTTTCAAAGTCTAATTAAAGTAAAATCTATTAATAAAATATTTTTATAAAATTATGACATTTATTTTTATTTTTTCTGGTTTAATTCTTTTTTTTATTAATAAAAAAAAATTAGAAAAAAATCTTTATATCTATCTAATCTTATTTCCCTTTTTTGGTCTAATTGCTAATAATTTAGAACCATTAAGTTCTTCAAGATTAACATCAATATTTTATGATTTTGTATTTATAATTCCAATATACTTATGTCTTTTCAGTAAAAAACTTGATCATGGATTTTTTGGAATGATGGATACAAATTTAAAATTTAGTTTTTCTTTTTTAATTATAATTATATTGTTACAATTTCTTAATCCCTATAATTCACTTTCTTTTTTAGGAAGATTGGTTGGGTTAAAAGTATGGCTTTTTTATTTTTTTATGGTCCCGGTTGGGTTTTATTATATTAAAGATAAAAACCAATTAATAGACATTTGTAAATTACTATCAAAAATATCAATAATTCCTATTTTCCTAGCAATAATACAATTTTTTTTAGTTTTTCAAATTGGATTTTACGAAACAATGAATTTATTTTATACGCCGGAGATAGCAAAAGCAGTAACACAAAACTTTACAAAATTTTCAATAGCTTCAAACATTGAGCTAGTTAGAATACCCTCAACTTTTTCATTTCCAGCTCAATTTTCAAATTATTTACTTTTTTCTTTTGTGCCAACTTTAACTTGTTTAAATTACTCAAAAGATTTCAAAGATAAAATTTTTTATACTTCAATATTTATTTTAATTATTATTGCTTCTATTGCATCAGGTGTAAGAGGAATGTACATCTATATTCCAATTTTTTTTATTTATTATTTAATTATTAGCCGACAAATAGATAAATTAATTTTATATGGTACAATAGTTACAATTTTATGTATTTTGATATTCTATTTCAAATTTGCAAATATTGATTTGCTACTTTTAGACATAAAAAGATTAACTAATATTTATGCATCAAACGCTTTTACAGATGGTTTAAGTTATTTTTTTAAAAATTTTTTTGGAAATGGTGTTGGCACAGCTACTTATCAAACAGTAAATATTACAGGTTTACAAGTACAGGTAGGACCTAATTTTAATGAAGGTTATTTTTTTAAAGTAGTTACAGAATTAGGTTTTTTAGGTCTTATTGCTGTGATCTTACTTTATACAAACATAATTAAAACGTTATTTGTCTGTATCAATTTTGAAAGCAACAAAGCATTAAAAATTTTAATATCAAGTTTTTTAGCATTTTACATTTTAATGATCACAATTAATATCAAATCAATGCATATAGATTTATTTCCCGTAAACATTTTAATTTTTTTATTTTTAGGTATGATTTTAAAGATAAATCAAATAAATCACAGAAGTCCTATCCTATAGATATATTGTAAATGGTATAATAATATATTTATATTGAAATTTATTATGAGAAAAATTTTACTGATCAATTTTATTATTTTCATATCGATACTGTCAATTTTAGAGATTGGCGCAAGAATATTTCTTAAAATAAAATTAGGTGACCAGAATGCAGGATTGCCAATGAAAAATAAGAATTTAGAGTACAAACCATTTGTAATGTATGGTGGAAATTGGAACCAAATATTTGAAAAATTTAATAAAGAATTAAATAAAGATGATTTTAATGTTCTTTTAATTGGAGGTAGCACAGCTGAAGGTTTTCCTGAACAAATATTAGAAAAATCTCTACAAAATAAAATTGATAAAGATGTAAAAGTATTTAATGCAGGTTATGGAGGCTATATATCTACGCAGGAACTTATACTTCTCACTAGATATGCAAATAAACTTCGTCCTGACTTAATAATTAATATAAATGGTGCAAATGACATTATCCATAGTTTAAAAAAAAATGTTAAACCAGGAACATTTTATCTCGATAATACTTACAATTTGTACTTAACAAAACCCTTTTTAGGACCAATATTTAAAATTTTACAATCTTCACAATTATATAATTCAATTACACGTTTATCAGAAAGAAAAAAGAATTATGATTACAAAGTTTCAGATTACACCGAACATCTGAACATTTATATAGAAAACATAATAAGTATGTCAATTTTTTGCGATGGATTAAATGCCAAATATTTAAATATACTTCAACCACATGTGATTTTTAAAGATAAGAAGCATGATAGAGAAAATAAATTTACATTATTAAACTATAGAAGTGAAATTGTAAAAAAATTATATATGGAAATTAAAAATATTGCTAACAGTGATAAAATATTAGTAAATAATTTTTTAGACTCAACAAATATTTTTGACAACAATGATGAACACATATTTAGTGATGACGTTCACTTTATGCGTGATACCAATAGGGGTTATTACATACTTGCTGAATTTATAAGTGATAATATTATCAATTAAATTCCAAAGGTAAATCTTTGCTATTAGAATTATTTGATTGATCTAATGAAATTGGATATTTTTTATCTTCATCTTTTAATTTTGAATTAAATCCTTTAGGAGAAAAAGTAATTTCTAAACATTGTGGAAAACCACTTGGACTAATATAACCCCAGTTATTCACATGTATGTGTACTATCTGTAATTCAAAATTTTCAACAAAATTTATTATTTTATCTAAATTTAAATCACAATCATGAAATTCAATTACAAGGCCACTAATACGAGATGAATGTTTAATTAGTTGACTCAATATTCTATACTCAGAACCTTCTATATCAATTTTAAAAAATAAATTTTCTGAGGAATTTTCATTAATAATTGAATCTATGTCAGATGAATTTATTTCGTGGTTTAAAAAAAATGTTCCTTTTGGAATGATATTTTTTTTTATATGTTTTCTTTTTTTTCCATCAAAAAAAAATCTATATCCAAGATACTGAAAGAATTTTATAAATTTTCCATGTAAAATATGTTTTAGGAAAAATTTATAATTAACAGATTCATCAAAGCAAACAACTTCCACATTTGTTTTATTAAAAAAATCTTTCTCAAACGAATAATCGTCATTCAAACCAAAAGAATAAAGTTTATCACTAGAATTAAGTGATTTTTGTGGGATTAGATATCCACCATCATTATTTTTTCCCAGTCTAATTAACTCTGTTTCAAATTTTGGTTTTAATATTAGCGGTAAAATATATTTATTCATAAAATTATTTTTTTCTAACAATAATTAATAATTCATCATGTTCTAAATTCGCACAATATTTTGAATTTTGTTTTTCAAAAATTTTTTTAATATTGCTATTACTTTCAGTCAAATTTTGATGATATGGAGATGAGCTTATATAATATTCAAAATCTTTAAAAAGATTTTTATAAAATATTTCATCTAAAAAATTAGGATGTACGTGACCCCATAGTTTATTCCAATTTTTATTATTTTTTTTATGTATCATTGAGCCATTAGGTGTTATTGCTACAAAAAAACCACCTTTTTTCAATATTTTGAAAGCTAAACTTATAGTTTTATTTATATTGGGGAGATGTTCTAAAACATGCGCACTAAAAAAAATATCAAATTGATCTTTTTCAAGGGTATTTAAATCATCAATGACGTTGATGTTAAGTTTAGTCTTTGCAAAATTTGCTCTAATGTTTGATACTTCAAAAGCTTTAACATTATATCCCCTTTTTTTTAGTTGATAACTTCCATAACCCCACGAACAACCAAAATCAAATAGATTTAAAAATTTTTTTTCGTATAAATTATCTACAATATCTATATATTTTTTATAATTTCTATCAGTTGTTTCGAAGTTAGTTTTTAAAAGTTCACTCAATTTTTCATCACTAGGGAAATCAGAAGTAAAACCTTGACTGTATGATTTTTGGTAAAATTTGTTACTTTCTTCTTCATTTAACGTAGGTGCTCTATACATTAGATAACAATTTTGACATCTTCGTAAAGAAGTTATAAAAAATTTTCTCTCTAAAACTTTGTTACTTGGATTATCACAATTAGGACAATTCAATTTTTTTAATTCAAAAGAATTTAAGAACATCTTTCTCAAATAATGTAACTTATTAATTAAATCTTTATTCATTATTTAAGTTTATTTTACTTAATATATTGATCAACTAAAACAAAAAATTTTGAATTGTATAATATAGGCAATAGTTAGATAAGATTTTTGTTATTGATATATTTAAATTTTAATTAGAATCAAATATTTTTAATACTTCTGAATTTATATCAATATTTTTTTTATTATTTTTTTTGTTAGAGTCTACTACATTAACTTTGGTTATTGACTCTTGATTTTCAAATACATTTGTTACAACATTTGAATCTTGAATTACATCATTGACTGAATTAATCTTTTCTATCAAGTTACTTCTTTGATTTTGAAACTTTTCAATTTCTTCCTTAAAAATTTCAGATATTTTCTTAGTTTCTAACAGTTCAGTTCCAATTCTTATATTTTCCTCTTGATAAAATTTAATTTTATCCTCTAATTCATTTATAAGATTTGAATTTTGAAGATTTTTATCTTCATCTACTTTAATTTTCGCTAACATATTTTGTAAATCAGAATTTTTTTGTTTATATTCTAAATATTTATATTTATATGTTTTAAGTTCATTTAATTCATCTAGTTTTAAATTTAATTCGTTATTATTTTTTTTATATAAATTATTTCGATCAATGTTTTCTTCTAATTTAATTTTTAATTCATTATTAATTTTCTCAAAATATTCTAATTGAAGTTGAAATTTACTTATTTTAGATTTTAATTCATTGTTATTTTGTTCTAGATTTCTATTTTCATTCTCTAGTTTAATATTTTGATTTTGATATCCTTTTAATTTTAAATTAAGATCATTTTTATCTTTTTCTAACTGGTTTAATTTGTTTTGATCATCACTAACTTTTATTTTCAATTGATTTAGATCTTCTATTAAATCATTATTCATTTCAGCCAATTTGTTCTTTTGATTTAAAGATGTCTCTAATTTAAAGTTAATTTGTTTGTTATTATCTGTTAAATCAATAATTTGAGTATTGTTTGATATTATTTTTTTATTATTTAGATCTAAATCTATATCCTTTTTTTGTATAATATATTTTAGTTTATCTTCATTATTTTTTAAATTTTTGATATCTTCCCTAAGCAACTTGTTAATGTTTGTAATTTTTTGTTCTTCTTTTTTTATAGATAGTATTCTTTTATCTAGAGAAACAATGTTATTCCTTAAATCTACAATTAATTTTAATGTATTTTTTTTTATCTTTTTATTAAAAAGCAAATACAGTTCATCTATAATTTTTTGATAATTTGGATTGTCTTTTTTTTCTTTTTTTTTATTAAAAATCTTGAATTGATTTTTTTCGGCTTTTAAAATTATTTTTTCTACACTTTGTGGACTATTTACAGATTTTTTTTTTTCTTTATCTAAAATTAATGGTTTTTTACTCGACATTTTTTCTTTTATTATAATATTATTTTCATAGGTAGGAATTAATTTTTCCTTATCATCTGTATTTTTTTTATTAATTAATTTTTTTTGATTTTGAGAATTAAGAATATTATTAGAAGCCTGGGTAATTTCTTCAATTGAAAAAACTTTAATCATAATACAACCTACGGTTTTGTTTACATGATTTGCTTATGTCTGTAAATATTTAGGAATAATTTTTAATCGCCTTTATATTTAAGTATCGCATAAAACGTCTTAATCATTATGTAAAAATCAATCCAAATACTCCAATGATTTAGATACCATAAATCAAACTCCATCCTCCTTTTCATAGTCTCAGGATTAGGTGTTGCTCCTCTTAAACCATTAACTTGTGCCCATCCAGTTAAACCTGGATTACATTTATGTCTCTTTAGAAAATTATCAAATAGTTTTGCATATTGTATATCATGCTCTACCATGTGGGGTCTTGGACCAACAATTGACATGTCTCCAAAAAAAAACATTTAAAAATTGGGGTAATTCATCGATACTATATCTTCTAACTAATTTTCCAATTTTTAAAACTCTCTTATCTCCCTGATGAACTTGAACAGTTTTATCAAAATTTTCTTTTTTAAGAGTTCTCAGTTTGTAAATTTTAAATCTTCTACCATCCCAACCTGTTCTATTTTGAGTAAATAGTAAAGGGAAACCATCCTCTAAATAAATAAGAATAGATGCAATTAATAAGATTGGAAATGTTAAAAATAAAAAAATTATAGCAAAAATTTTATCTAGTAATATTTTAATAAAAAGGTTAATTCCATGAAATCTAGATATTTCATAAAATTCAAAATCATATTTATTTATTAATAACTTTTTGCCTTTTAAATTATATTTTTTATTTAATTTTATTATCAAAATATCAACTGAGTATTTTAATATTTTTAGTAGTGAGTTTTCTATTATATGTTTTCCTTTATCTAAAAGCCATACCTGTCCCAAAGCATGATACTCTAATATAGATCTTACATCTTCATCATTAGTAAATATTGGAAATTTAATTTCACTTTTAATTAAGTTTAAATTATATTTTTTTATATCTAAAATAATACAACATTTGAAAACATAAATTTTATCAAAATCATTACTTAAAATTTCTTTAATTTCATCGTAATTACCTACAAGCATAATATTTTTTTGAATAATATTTTTTTGTATCAAATTTTCATAGAGTGAATTAAAGAATAATTTAGCAAAACCAATAATCGTAATTACAAAAATTAATAAATATAAAAAAATAAGATCTATAGGTAAATTTAATTTTAATATAAAAATTGATATCAAGGACAATAACATCGATAAAGTCAAATTAAAAAAGTCTTCGGCTAAAAATGAAATAAGATTCCTTTTGTAAACATTATCTCTTTTATTTAATGAAATAAGTAGTAAATAAAAAATACTTAAAAATATAGAGAGATAAAAAAAATTTGATTGTAAATAGATTTTATAGTCTAGTATTTCATATATAGAATTTTTTTCTAATATGGAAAATATGTATACTGAAAAATAGATTAAAATTGATTTGTTTATATTGCTGAAAAGAATATAGGCAGAGTCATCATTTTGAAAAACCTTTTCAAGTTTAAACATTTCTAAGTTTTGGTATAATAATATTTTGGGTTGTAGCTGTAATAATAGCTGTAATAACTATCTTTTGATACATCTAAATCGTTAATTACTATCCCATCAATTTTAGCATTTACATTTTGTATTTTTTTAATTGAAGACATAAATGAAGAAGTTCTAGTTTCCTCAGATCTAATTACAAATAAATTGTAATCTGCTGCTTGTGCTAAGATTAATGTATCAGAAACAGGCTGAACCGGAGGAGAGTCAATTATAACATAATCATACTCTAATTTTAAAACATCAAAAAACTTTTTTACTTGTTCCTTGTTTACAATATCTGACATATCAAACCTTTTTTCACCAGATGTAATAATATCTAGCTCAGTACCTGGAACTTTAAATATCACTTGCTTAAGCTGGGCTATTCCTGAAATAATCTCTCCTAAACCCAGAATTTCTTTATCAAATTGATAAAATCCATTTAATACTGAGGGTCTTCTAATATCTGCCTCTATAAATAGAACTTTACTTGACTTTTCTAAAGATAAAGCAAGATTGAATGCAAATGTTGTTTTACCTTCAGATGGATTACTAGATGTTACCAGATAACTTTTATTTTTTTGAAATTTTGACTCTATAGTTGCTCTAGAAGATCTTATAGCTTCTGCAAAACTGGATGAGGCGTCTTCTATAAACATTTGCAAAATATGAAACCCTCTTTTTAATAAGTCTACCCTTGGAAGAACACCAACTTGTGGAATATTTGATGACTCAATGGCTTCAGGACTTTTTATAACTGATGTATTCATTTCTCTATAATATAAGAGAATAAAAATGGCTAACATTGATGTAACAAAAGCCATAATAGAATTTTTCATTGGATTAGGTGCAAATGGTTTTGAGGGTAAGTTTGGTGTTTCTATTATTTTAAGCTTGGAAACTTGAAGATTTTGTGCCTCATTAGTTTCTTTAACTCTCTGTAAAAAAGACTCATATAATTTTTTACTACTTTCAACTTCTCTTGAAAATTGTAACATTCCAGATTCTTTTTCTTCGATTAGTCTTAGTTCGTCTGTTGCTTTTTGCATTTCTTCCTCTGACAATCTAATAAAATTATTCAAATTACTTAATTCAAAAGCTTTTTGTTGAATATTTTCATTTAAAATATCTTTTAACTGATTTGTAAGACTTACATTTAATTCATTTGCTTGGACAATTTTTGGATGTTTTTCTGTATAAACAAGCAGTAAAGATTGAATATTACTTTCGTTAGCATCTAAACTATTCTTAATATTGCTAATTTGTTCAGCAGATCTTAAATCTTCTATGGCCATTAATGCTTCTATATCTCCATCTGCCACTTTTATTGATAGCAAGTCATTTTGTTGTTTTTGATATCTGCTTTTTGCTTCAATAATTCTCTCTGAGATTGACTGAATTTCATTTATTTTTAATTCTTTTACACTTCCAGTGTCAACTAGATTATTTTCTCTCTTATAATTTGATAGTTTTTTTTGGGCTACATTCATTTGTGCTACTAAATCATTTAATCGATCAGTAATTTTTTTATTCGCGTAATTTGTAATATTAATCTTACTATCAATTTCATATCTTTGATAACTCTCAATTATACCTGCTAAAGCTAGTTGTGATATTTTTGGGTTAGTAGATACAAATGATAATTGCAAAACATCACTTCTTGGTAAATTTTTTACATTAAAACTATTTGATAGAACATTTTTTAAATAATCTTTATTAATATTTTTCTTTTTTTTAAAAATTCTTTGAATAAAATTGTCTTTATTCTGCGCATATAAATTTTTAAATTGCGTAATATTTTTTTTATCGTTTAAAATATATTCAAACACTTCATCACTTTTAAGAATAGCCATTTGATTATTAATTCTGTTTGTTAATGATTCCATAGAATACACTTCTTCTATATTAACTAAATTATTATCATCCGGCGCTATTACAATAGTTGCTGAGCTAAGATATTTTTTATCTTGATTAAGAAATAAAATAAACGTTAAACAAGAAATAATTAAACTTAATAAAAATAGATGTTTAAAATTTTTTTTTGCAACTAAAAGTAAAAACCTTAAATCACCAACATCAAATATATTGAATAGAGAATTAAATCTTTCAAGCATAACTAAGTAGTTTTTTATTTCTTTTATAGAAAAATATCAATAATTACTGATTTATGCTAAAAAAACCTACGAAAAATGTTAAATAATATCTCATGCTCTTTAACAGTTAAACACTTTAATATAATATTAATGAAATATGGCTTATTTCAAAAAATTTAATTTTTTAATAATTTTTATATTTATTTTAAACAGCTGTATTGGTCTACCAGGAATTAATAAATCTCCAGATAAAAAAAAAGTAAATAAAAAAAAAGATATATCAGAATATACAATCAAAGATGTAGGTATTAATATTATTAATATAAATCAATTGTCTGAAGATGAAATAAAAAATTATAACAAAGATAATATTTTGGAAATCAATAATGCTGTCAATAATATTTCAGAAATTTATGATTATAGATATGAGTATATTCTTGGACCAGCAGACTCTATAAGTTTAGATTTAACTGACACAGATGATTTAGATGGAAATTATTTAATTGATCAAGATGGAATGATAGATCTACCATTTATTGGTAAAGTTAGACTAGATAATTTATCTTTAAATGATGCACAAAATATTTTGATGAAAGTAATTCAGGGTTATTATAAAAATCCTGATCTTCAAATGAATATTGAAGAATTTAATAGTAGTAAAGTTCATATTGTTGGGGCAGTTAGAAACCAGATAACTATTAATCTTGATCAAAAACCTATAAGGTTAATTGAAGCAGCTATTAAAGCTAATTTTAATCCAAGTGCTGCTGATAAACTTTTTGGAACTAAAGGACTTTTAAGAAGAGATAACAAAGTATATAAGATTGATTTAACCAACTCTTTTAAAAGTACAGATGAAAAAGAAAACTTTTATTTAAAAAAAGATGATGTAATTTTTATAGATAGAAACTCTGACTCCATACATGTATTTGGTGAAATAACTAAACCAGGAGTATATTTTCCTAATCTTGATTATTCATTAACTGAACTTATTTCAACTAGTGGTTTAAATCAACTTACTGCAAATGCGAAAAAAGTTTATGTAATTAGGGAGAAATACCAGAAATTTTTAGAAGTAGATGTTTTTCAATTAAATATAAAAAATCCTATAAATTTTATTGCAGGAAAAAAATTTTTACTTAAAGAAAGAGACATAATATTTATTCCTCCTTCAGAGATAGTTAAATGGAACAGAACTATAAGTCTTTTATTGCCTCAAACTAATTTATTTAAATCATACCAGCCAATCATAAATAATGGTCTTCAAACTTACAGAGAACCTTAATGAGCTTTAACTAAATTATTATTTAAAGAATAGAAACAAACAAATAATAATTGTATTAAAGGAATATGCAAAGAAAAATCAAAAGCCAATATTACCAATGAAAAAACTATAAGAATAATATTTATAAGATTATTAATTTTTAAATTAAATAAAAATTTTGATATAGATATAATTAATAAAACAAAACCAAAAATACCAAACTCCCCAATAAATTCAATTATATCTGAGTGTGCATGATTAGCATAAAAATTATCTAGAACATTAAATTTTGTTTTAAACAAAGTCTCATAACTACCTGATCCATAGCCAAAAAACATATAATCAAAAAATTGATTGAAACTAAACTTCATTATTGAAAATCTATTAAAATCATTTTCAACAGTTAAAATTGGTGCTAAATCTTCACCTAAGAAATAGAATCTTTCAAAAATTTTAGTATTACCGAAATAATACCCCATTATAATTATATCAAATAAAACAATTAATAAGATTATATATCTAAAAGATTTATCATTATTCTTAACGAAAAAAAAATCATTTAGTAAATAAAATACAATTGTGATCAAAAGTAAAAAATTACCAATTCTAGAAAAACTAGTTATTATTCCAATTGTAATAAATATTATAAATAATCTAATATAAATTTTTAAAAAAAAATTAACATTTTTTTTTTTTTGTTTTGTTAAATTAGATTTTTTAAGTAATTCAAAACTTGATATTAAACAAAAAAGTAGGAATATAGAAAAAACTGTACGGTTTACAAAAAATCCAGTTGATGAGTCAAAATAACTTTTATTTTTAAAGAAAAAAAAATCTGGATTACCATTTAAAAACAACAAAATGGCAAATAGAGATGAAACAAACCCCAAAAAAGATAAATAAAGATATAATCTGCTTGTATGCCTTTCTGTATAAAAAATCATCTTAATAATGAATAGAAATATTATTAAAGTTAGAAAATTTAAAAATTGAAAGAATGAATTTGCTGGTGCTAAACTTATGGAAGAATATTTATTTTCAAAATTAAGCTTACCAAGAATATTATACTTTTCTAAAGAAAAAAATTTTAGAAAATCAACTGGGATTGGGATTATTTGAAATATTAAATAAAATAAAAATATAAAATAAAATATAATTGAAAATTTATTTCTTTCATAAAAAATATTTAGATGTGATCTATAGTTTCTATCTTTAAGACAAAATAAAAATAACAAACTAAGTAAAGAAAAATTTATTTGTATTAGTAAATTTGAATTACCTCCATTAAAAATTGTATAAATTGTTAAAATAAAAAAAAATAAATACTGATATTTCTTATTTTTTGAAATTTGCATATTTAATTAGGTGAAACATTTGTATCAAAAACTTCTTCAAAATCTTCAGTAGATACAGCTTCCCCTTTTTCAATTTTAGTTTTAACAGTTTCTAGTACTGCATTAGTGTTTTTATTTTTCTCTATAATTTCAACAGCTTTTTCAGGATTTTTTTCAACAACTTTTACTATTACTTCTGTAATTTTCTTTTTACTTTCTTCATTTTTGTTAGCGCTGTTAATTACTTTATCGGCAATAGTTCCTTTACTATTTTCGACAATATTTGTTACCATTTCTAAATCTTCTTCAGAAGATGCATTTTCTACAGCTTTTTCAACTAACTTAGTTATACTCTGCTCAACTACAGATGATGTCACCGACAATATTTCCATTTTTTCTTCGTAGTTTTCTTGTTTGGTTAAATTAGAAACTACACTTAATGATAACTTTGAATCACTTTCATTACTGGCTTCATCTAGTTTCTCTAATACTTTTGCAGCTGTTGATGTATCAGATTTTGTGACAATCTCTGCTATTGTATTTGTTAAATCTATTTCATCAGTAGAAGTTCCTTCTGATTGATTTTTAGCAGCTTCAATAGTCTGGGTAATTATAGTCTCTTTATTTTCATCACTTAAAGTCTCTATTTTTTCTGGATT
>MDTB01184718.1_pt1 | contig 12660 bp, 13 predicted proteins | sample 811161 | NCBI WGS metagenome assembly MDTB01 (sample SAMN05326650, study PRJNA326480) | marine metagenome | isolation source: seawater | place: Mediterranean Sea | collected 2009 | reverse complement strand
TGGACCAGTAGTTTCTGTTACTAAGTTTAAAGATGAAAAAGAAGCATTAGAAATTGCTAATGATACTCTTTATGGATTAGGCGCTGGTGTTTGGACTAGAGATGGAAATGTTGCTTACAGAATGGGAAGAGGAATACAAGCAGGAAGAGTTTGGACAAACTGTTACCATGCTTATCCAGCACATGCCGCATTTGGAGGATACAAACAATCTGGAATTGGAAGAGAAACTCATAAAATGATGTTAAATCATTACAGACAAGTGAAAAATTTACACGTGTCTTACAGTGAGAAAAAATTAGGATTCTTTTAAACGATATATTATAATGGCCTGTGAGAGACTCACGGGCCTTATAAATATGAAAGTTAAAGCAACATTATCGGCAAAAAAATTATTAAGTGATCTTAAAGAAGTTCACGGAAATGATCTGTTGTTTCATCAATCAGGAGGTTGTTGTGATGGTAGTGCTCCAATGTGTTATCCAGCGAAAGAGTATATGATAGGTAACAGCGATGTTAAATTAGGAGAAATCGATGGAACTCCATTTTATATGAATGAGGACCAACATGAAAAATGGAAGCATACGGACCTTACTATCGACGCTGTGAAGGGTATAGGCGGCATGTTTTCTCTAGATAACGGAACTGGCAGAAGGTTTTTAACAAAATCAGAAATTTGTTTAGTAGAAGACGATAAAACTAAATAGACAACTCAAAAAATATCTGTAATTAATAGAGTATGTCTCAGATTTTATTAACTGATGTTAGAAAGAAATTTTTAGATTATTTTAAAAAGAATAATCACCAGATAGTAGATTCTAGTAATTTAGTACCTAATAATGATCCTACTTTGATGTTCACTAATTCAGGAATGGTACAATTTAAAAATGTATTCACTGGTCTTGAAAAAAAACCATTTAAAACTGCTTCCACATCTCAAAAGTGTGTAAGAGCTGGAGGAAAGCACAATGATCTAGAAAATGTTGGTTACACTCCTAGACACCACACATTTTTTGAAATGCTAGGTAACTTTTCTTTTGGAGATTATTTTAAAGAAAAAGCAATAATTTTAGCTTGGAATTTATTAACAAAAGATTTTGCTATACCTAAAGAAAAATTACTGGTCACAGTTTACCATGAAGATAATGAATCTTTTAATCTTTGGAAAAAAATAGCAGGTTTAAGTGAAGATAAAATTATTAAAATTTCAACGTCTGATAATTTTTGGTCTATGGGAGATACTGGTCCTTGTGGTCCTTGTTCAGAAATTTTTTATGATCATGGACAAAAACTTAAAGGAGGAGTCCCGGGTAGCGCTAATCAAGAAGGAGATAGATTTATAGAAATATGGAATCTTGTCTTTATGCAATACGAACAAGTTTCAAAAACCAAAAGAATTAATTTACCTAAACCTTCAGTAGATACTGGTATGGGGCTGGAAAGAATGACAGCCGTACTCCAAGGTACTCATGATAATTACAATATAGATCATTTTAAAAAAATTATAGCTGCCTCATCAGAAATTACTCAATCTCCTGTAAATGAAAAAACTATTGCAAGCCACAGAGTGATTTCAGATCATTTAAGAGCTAGCAGTTTTTTGATTTCAGAGGGAATATTACCTTCTAACGAGGGAAGAGGTTATGTTTTAAGAAGGATAATGAGAAGAGGAATGAGGCACGCTCACTCTCTCGGAAGCAAAAATCCTATTTTTTATAAATTATTTGAAGTTTTATTAAATGAAATGAAGAATAGCTATCCTGAATTAAATACGGGAAAAGATTTAATAATAGAGACGTTAAAGAATGAAGAAGAAAAATTTTCTATCTTACTTGAACGTGGAATGAAAATTTTAAATGAAAATTTAGATAAAGTTCAAAACAATATTTTACCAGGTTCAATAGCTTTTAAACTCTATGACACATATGGTTTTCCATTAGATTTAACGGCGGATATTTTAAGAACAAAAAATATTAAAGTAGATAACCATGCTTTTGAAAAAGAAATGGAAAAAAGCAAAGCTTTAGCAAGAGCTAATTGGAAAGGATCAGGAGACAAATCAATCGAAGAAAAATGGTTTAAAGTTAGAGAAGAGTTAAATCCAACTGAATTTTTAGGTTACGAATATAATAAAACTGAAGGTATAATTTTAAAAATTTCCAAAGGGGATAAATTTATTGAACAAGCGAATACAAATGATGATGTAGAAATTATTACAAACCAAACACCATTTTACGCAGAGTCAGGCGGCCAAGTTGGAGACCAGGGTGTTATTAAAACATCGAATTGCAATGTCAAAATTATTGATACTCAAAAAAAGATGGGAGATTTACATGTTCATATCGGTAAAATAGAAAAAGGCTCAATCAAGATAAATGAAAACGTTTATTTAGAAATTGACGAGAAGAAAAGAAACGACGCTAGAGCTTACCACTCAGCTACTCATTTATTGCACGAAGCTTTAAGAAGAATTTTAGGAAAACATGTTACTCAAAAAGGTTCTTTAGTAAGCCCAGAAAAATTAAGATTTGATTTTAGTCACAATAAACCAATTGAAAAAGAGGAAATTATAAAAATAGAAAAAATGGTTAATGAAATGGTTGATAGCTCAAACGATGTTAAAACTAGAATAATGACCCCTAAAGAGGCTGTGGATAACGGGGCTTTAGCTTTATTTGGGGAAAAATATGGGGAAGAAGTTAGAGTTTTATCTATGGGCCTTGAAAATGAAGGTTATTTTTCAACCGAGTTATGTGGAGGAACACATGTAAAAAATACTTCAGAAATTGGAAAATTTAAAATAGTGAACCAATCTTCTATAGCGTCCGGTGTCAGAAGAGTGGAAGCTCTTAGGTCTTTTCAGTTAGAAGAGTATGAAAAATTACAAAAAGATAGTAAATCGAACAGAGATCAAAAATTAAGTGATGAAATAAATTTAATTAAAAAAGAATTAGAAAAATTTAAGATTAAACCTAACTTTAAAAATGATCTTAACTTAACTGAAAATTTAAAAAATTTAAATAAACAATTTAATTTAGTTAAAATTAAACATATTATTAATGATAAGAAAAAAAATATTATAAAAGATACTAAAGTTGGCGATTTTAAATTAAGATATCAAGTTGTTACAGATTTACCTTCAAAAGAACTTAGAAATATTGTTGACCAAGGAAAAAAAGAAATCAAAGAAGGGGTTTTAATTGTATTTTCAGTTACAGAGGATAAAGTTGGCGTATCTGTGGGCGTGACTGAAAAATTAACTAGTAAATTTGACGCCGTAAAGCTTGTAAAAGAAGCAGCTGAAATTCTGGGAGGAAAAGGTGGAGGAGGAAGAAAAGATTTCGCACAAGCAGGAGGTATTAATAAAGATAAAATTGAAAATGCTTTTAGAGCTTTAAGTAAAAAGATTAATTAAGTTTTTTTTTTAAATTACCGTCTATTGACTCTAAAAATTTATTTGTAGTTAGGTATTTTGATGATTTATCAATCAATATTGCCAAATCTTTTGTCATTAAACCACTTTCAACTGTTTCAACACAAACTTTTTCTAAGGTTGAAGCAAATTTAATTAATTCGTTATTTTTATCCAGCTTACCTCTATGAGCTAAACCTCTAGTCCAAGCAAATATAGACGCAATAGGATTGGTAGAAGTTTCTTTACCATCTTGATGCATTCTATAATGCCTAGTAACAGTCCCGTGGGCAGCTTCAGACTCTACAGTTTTTCCATCTGGAGTCATGAGAACGCTCGTCATTAAGCCTAGAGAACCAAATCCTTGAGCAACAGTATCAGACTGTACATCTCCATCATAATTTTTACACGCCCAAACATATCCGCCATTCCACTTCATAGCACAAGCTACCATATCATCAATTAAACGATGCTCATAATTTATTGAAGCTGATTTGAATTTATCAGCAAATTCTTTTTCATAAACTTCTTGAAACAAATCTTTAAACCTTCCATCATATGCTTTTAAAATAGTATTTTTAGTCGATAAATAAACTGGCCATTTTCTTTCAAGTCCGTAATTCATGCAAGCTCTTGCAAAATTTTTTATTGAGTCATCTAAATTATACATTGATAATGCAATACCAGGACCGGTAAAATTAAAAACCTCAAACTCTTTTTTATCCTTGCCATCTTTGGAAGTCCATTTAATTTCCATTTTTCCTTCTCCTGGAATTAAAAAATCTGTAGCTCGGTATTGGTCTCCAAAAGCGTGCCTGCCTATAACAATAGGTTTAGTCCAACCCGGAACTAATTTTGGAACATTTTTGCATATAATAGGTTCTCTAAAAACAGTGCCACCCAAAATATTTCTTATAGTTCCATTAGGTGATCTCCACATTTTTTTAAGTTTAAATTCTTCTACCCTAGCTTCATCTGGAGTAATAGTTGCACACTTAACCCCAACTCCGAACTGTTTTATTGCTTTTGCAGCATCTATAGTGATCTGGTCATCAGTCTTATCTCTACTCTCCATACCTAAATCATAATATTTGAGATCTATATCTAAATACGGTTTAATGAGCTTATCTTTAATAAATGACCAAATAATTCTAGTCATTTCATCACCATCTAGCTCAACTACTGGGTTTTTTACCTTAATTTTTGCCATAAAAAATATTAATTGATTAAGTGAGATTTTTATACATATTAAGAAAAAAATTAGCAAACTTAAAATATGTTTAATTCAATTTTTCCAAAGATACACAAAGAAGGCTATAAATTTTTAGCTATATCTATAATTGTTACGTTTTTTATTCTATTGATATCGAAATTTTTAGGTTTTTTATTCATATTGATTACGATCTGGATTTACTATTTTTTTAGAGATCCTGACAGATTTTCTATAAATGACGATAAATTTTTAGTGAGTCCAGCTGACGGCCTAATATCAAATATCTCAGAAACTCAAGGACCAATCGAGCTTGGTTTAGAGAATAAAAAATATACCAAAGTAAGTATATTTATGAATGTATTTAATTGTCATGTAAATAGAGCTCCTATATCTGCTGTGGTTGAAGAAATTTTTTATAAACCAGGTAAATTTTTAAATGCGTCTTTAGATAAAGCAAGTGAAGAAAATGAAAGAAATTATTATAAATTGAAAACAGCAAATGGAGATGAGTTAATTATTGTCCAGATAGCAGGTTTAATAGCTCGGAGAATAGTTTGTGAAACATATAAAGATCAAAATTTAAAACAAGGCGAAAGAATTGGAATGATACGTTTTGGTAGTAGAGTAGATATGTATTTTCAAAATAAAAAATTATTAGCTAAATTGGGGCAAAACGTTGTAGCAGGTGAAAGCCTAATAGCAGCAGAATGAATCAAGAAAAAAAAAATTTTAGAATAGTTAGCGCAAAAAAAACAAGATACATTTTACCAAATATTCTTACGCTAGTTGGAGTATGCTTAGGTATAAGCTCAATTAAATTTTCAATAGATAACAACTTTAGTTTAGCAGTGATATTTATTTTATTAGCTGCGATATTAGATGCCTTAGACGGGAGAATTGCAAGACTGATTAAAGGTACGTCCGATTTTGGAAAAGAACTTGATTCATTAACTGATTTTGTGAGTTTTGGAATAGCTCCAGCTTTTATCCTTTACTTTTGGGAATTAAATAATTATGGAAAAGTTGGGTGGGCTATTACTTTAATATACTCAATATGCTGCGTTCTGCGATTAGCAAGGTTTAACCTTACAAAAGTAGAAGATAACAATATTTGGAAGGCAAATTATTTTGAAGGTATTCCATCACCAATTGGCGCGATATTAATTTTACTACCTTTAATTTATGAACTTTCAGATTTAGAATATAATATAAATATTAAACAGGTAACTCCTTTTTTAACAATTTTAATTTCAATTTTGTTAATTAGTAAATTTCCTACATTTTCTTTTAAAAAAATATCAATTAAGCCTAAATTAACAATTTTTATTTTATTTGGACTTGTAATTTCATTTATTTCTTTAATGTTTTTTACTTTTGAGACATTATTAGTATTTAGTCTTGGATATCTTATTACTATACCGATAGCTTCTTATGTATATTCTAGAAGCAAGAAAAAACAAATTTCCCAAACCTCTTATGAAGATCATGAAGATATTCTTTAATGAAAAAAACAAAAAGAAGAAAAAAAAGTAATACTTGGGTCATAAAACAACATAGAGATCAGTTTTATAAAAAATCAAAAATTTTAGGGTATAGATCAAGATCTGCTTTCAAATTAATTGAATTAAATAAAAAATTCAATTTTTTAAAAAAAAATTCAAATGTTCTAGATATTGGATCAAGCCCAGGTGGATGGTCTCAAGTAGCAAAGGAATTAGTAAAAAAAGGAAAAATAGTATCAATAGACTTAAAAAACATGGAAAAAATTAAAGATGTACGTTTTATCAGGTGTGATTTTCTGGAATCTGATGCCAAAAGTCTTATTTTATCAAATTTTAGATCTAAAATTGATGTTGTAATTTCTGATATGGCAGCCAATACAACTGGAAATAAAAACCTAGATTGTATTAGAACAAATTTTTTGTGCTCAGAAGTAATCAATTTTTCAAGAAAAATACTAAAACCAGGGGGTGTATTGGTTTCAAAATTATTTATGGGTGAGGATTTTATAGAAGTTAAAAAATTAGCTAAAGAAAAATTTAAAAAAGTTGATTTTTTTAAACCCGAATCTAGCAGAAATGAATCTAAGGAAACTTATATACACTGTGTCTCATTAAAGACTTTATAAATTTATAAAATTGTTTATAAGTTAATATGGAACTAATAAAAGAAGCACTAACATTTGATGATGTTCTATTAGTGCCTAAATATTCAAAAATATTACCATCAGAAACAAACATTAACTTAACTCTCTCAAAATCTATAAAGTTAAAAACCCCATTTATATCTTCCGCAATGGATACTGTAACCGAGTCTAGAATGGCTATTGCTTTAGCAAAAGCTGGAGGTATCGGTATCATTCATAGAAATTTAAATATCAAAAAACAAAGTCTTGAAGTTAAAAAAGTAAAAAAAAATAAACTTTTAGTTGGAGCTGCTATAGGGACTAGTACCGAGGATTTAAACCGAGCTAAATCATTAATAGATAGTGGAGTAGATATATTAGTAATTGATACAGCTCATGGACATAGCCAGCAGGTTTTAAACACTTTGAATAATGTAAAAAAAATAAATTCAAATCTTTTAATATGTGTAGGGAATATAGCAACAGGTGAAGCTGCTAAAAGATTGTACGACTGTGGAGCAGATATAGTTAAAGTTGGAATAGGACCAGGTTCAATATGTACTACAAGAATGATAGCAGGAATAGGAGTGCCACAAATATCTGCAATCATGGAGGTAAAAAAAGCTTTAAAAAATAAGAAAATAAAAATTGTCTCTGACGGTGGAATTAAATTCGCTGGTGATATAGCCAAGGCCATAGCGGCAGGAGCAGATATGATAATGATGGGATCTATTTTTGCTGGAACAGAAGAAAGTCCAGGTAAAAAATTTAAGATAAAAAATAAAATCTATAAATATTATAGGGGAATGGGGTCAATAGGAGCTATGTCAGCGGGTTCGTCAAATAGATATTTTCAAAAAAAATTTAAAGATAAATCAAAATTTGTACCAGAAGGTGTTGAGGGAAGAGTTGAATTCAAAGGAAATGTTTCAAAAATCATTTATCAACTTCAAGGTGGTTTAAGATCCTCGATGGGGTATATCGGCGCACAAAATTTAAGTCAAATTAATAAAAGAGCAAAATTTATTAAGATTACAAAAGCAGGTTTTTATGAAAGTATGGTTCATAGTGTGGAAATGCTAAAAGAAAGTAAAAAATATAAACTTTAATATGAAAATAAATTATAAAATAATTTTAACAATTTTATTAACTTTATCATCAGTTCAAGCGTTAGCGGAAATAAATTTTTTCAAAGATGGTAAAAATTTTTATGAAAAAAAAAATTATGAAAAAGCTAAATTTAAATTTGAACAAGATATAGTTCAAAATCCTAAAAGTGAAAAATCATATCTATATTTAGCTAAAATTTTTAATAATGAAGAAAAGTTTGAATTAGCCGAAAATAATTTAAATACTGTAATACTTTTAAATCCAAAAAATGAGGATGCAATTTATGATTTAGCTCTTTTAATGCTAAATAAATCCAATTATTCTGAAGCTGAAAAACTGATAAAAAACTTAAAAGAAGTATGTAAAAATCTTTGTAAAAAGCCTAATGAACTTAACGCTAAATTAAAAAATTTATTAAAGAAATAAATGCGAGAAGTTTTTATCAAAGAAAAGATTATAATAATTGATTTTGGATCTCAGGTAACAAAACTTATAGCTAGAAGAATAAGAGAATTAGGTGTTTACTCTGAAATATTAAATTTGAAAGAATTTAATAAAATAAAAAACTTTACAAGAATAAAAGGTATTATTCTTTCCGGAGGACCATCATCAGTAACAAGCAAAAAATTACCAAAAATACATAAAAGATTTTTTTTAAACAATATCCCAATTCTAGGTATTTGCTATGGTTTACAATTAATTGCAAAAATATTTGGTGGTAAAGTTAAATCCAATATAAAAAAAAGAGAATTTGGTAAAGCTCTACTATTTAAAAAGAAAAAGTCTATGTTAACAAAAAATTTATTTTTGAATAATAAAAAAACAAATGTATGGATGAGCCATGAAGATGCAGTAGTTAAATTACCTAAAAATTTTAAATGTATTGCATCTACAAAAGAATCTACTTTTACTATTATAGAAGATACTAAAAAAAAGATCTTTGGTATTCAATTTCACCCTGAAGTTACTCATACAGAAAAAGGTAAAATAATTATTAATAACTTTATTTCAATTTGTAAAATTAAAAAAAATTGGAAAATTAAAAACGAAAAAAACAGAATCTTAAAAGAAATTAAAAATACCGTAAAAAATGATAAAATAATTTGTGCTTTATCAGGTGGAGTTGATAGTAGTGTAGTTGCACTTCTTATAAATAAGGCTATAAGAAAAAATCTGAAGTGTGTAATGGTTGATACGGGATTAATGAGAAAAAATGAATTTAAATATACTTATAATGTTTTTAAAAAAAAATATAAATTAAATGTTGTTTTAATAGATGCTTCTCATTTATACTTAAGAAAATTAAAGAATATAATTAATCCAGAAAAAAAAAGAAAGATAATTGGAAATTTATTTATAAAAATTTTTGAAAAAGAAGCCAAAAAATTTAAAAGTGTAAAATTTTTAGCACAAGGAACTCTTTATCCAGATATTATTGAAAGCAAGTCAACCTTTGGTAGCAAAACATCCAAAATTAAATCTCACCATAATGTTGGTGGGCTTCCTAATAAAATGAAACTAAAACTAATTGAACCTTTAAAAGAATTTTTTAAAGACGAGGTAAGAATTCTAGGAAAATCAGTTGGTCTAATAGACAATATCGCTAATAAGCATCCTTTTCCCGGACCTGGGCTTGCAATTAGAATTATAGGAAAAATATCAAAAGAAAAAATTAGAATGCTACAGGAAGCCGACGATATATTTATAAAAGAATTAATTAAGAAAAAATTATATCATAACATTTGGCAGGCTTACGCAGCACTATTACCTGTAAAATCTGTTGGTGTAATGGGAGACTCAAGAACCTATGAATACATATGTTTACTAAGAGCTGTTGTATCGGAGGATGGTATGACCGCTAATTATTATAATTTCTCAGATCAATTTTTAGAGGAAATATCTAATAAAATAATCAATGGTGTTCCAGGTATAAATAGGGTTGTATATGATATAACGTCAAAACCACCAAGTACTATAGAGCTTGAATAATGAATTATAAAATTACTAAAATCATAAAAAGAAAAAGCAAACAACCTATAGTTTGTTTAACAGCTTATTCAAAATCTATAGCTACAATATTAGATAAATATTGTGATATAATTTTGGTGGGAGATTCTTTAGCTAACGTTTTATATGGAATGAAAAGCACTAATAAAGTTTCTTTAGAAATGATGGCTAATCATGCAAAAAGTGTGATGCAAGGTGTAAAAAAATCTTTATGTGTTGTAGATATGCCTAAAGGCACATATGATACGCCTAAATCAGCAATCAAAAATGCACGATATCTTTTAAAAGTTTCTAAATGTGACGCTATTAAAATTGAGAGCAATAATAAAAACTTTAAGATTATAAAAAAATTAATTGAATCTAATATATCGGTTATGGGACATATAGGATTCACACCTCAATATAAAAAAAAATTTAAAGTTCAAGGGCTTAACCATAAACAAGAAAATCAATTGATAAATGAGTCCATACAAATTGAAAAAGAAGGTGCCTTTTCTATCGTGTTAGAGGGGATTAAAACAAATGTTGCAAAAAAAATAACTTCAATAATAAAAATACCAACAATTGGGATAGGTTCCTCTATTTTTTGTGACGGACAAATTATAGTAACCGATGACATGATAGGTTTGAGTGGTTTCTATCCAAAATTTGTTAAAAAATATGCAAATATTTCAAAAGTAATTGAAAAAGCTGTAAAAAAATATGATACAGAAGTAAGAAAAAAAATATTTCCTACAAAAAAAAATAGTTTTTAAATATGGAAAACCAAGAAATAAATAAAATTGATACAACAAATTTATTATTAAATTTTTTTAAAAAAAAACAAAAATATTTATATGTTGTACTAATTTTAGTAATTTTAATATTAATTTCTTTTTTTTATTTAGACCATAGAAAAGAAAATCTAAATCTTAAAGCCTCAGATAATTATAATTATGCAAAAATTCTTATTGATCAAGAAAAATTAGATAAATCAAAAAAAATTCTAACTTCTTTAATAAAGGATGATAGCGGATTTCATTCTGCTCTAGCATTAAATTTAATTATAGACCAGGATTTAGAAAAAGATCAGAACAAGATAGTTGAGTTTTTTGAAATAGTGTTAAAAAAAAGAAATTTAGATAATGAAAACAAAAATCTTATAAGACTAAAAAAAGCCATGTATGTCTCTAATTATAAAAGTGAACAAGAAATTTTAAAAATATTAAACCCAGTAATTAATTCTAACTCAATATGGAAAGGTAATTCAATTAACTTTTTAAAACAATATTATCTCTCACAAGGAGAAAATGAAAAAGCAAAACAATTTGAAAAGGCACTAAAGAATAATTAATTACTAACATTAAATGAAAAATCTATTTAATTTTTTATTTTTAGCAATTTTTTTGCACAGTTGTTCATTTGATAATAAAACAGGTATATGGAAAGACGCTAATCAAGAGTTAAAAAAAAGTATAGATAATTCAAAAAAAAAAAAAATTTCACTTGTATTTAAAGAGAGTGAAGTTTTTAACAATGAAAAAGATGGATACTCTATTATAAGGAATACTTATCTACCTTATAGAAATAAAAATTGGTCAACAGAGTTTTATAATCAAGGGAATAGACCCCCAAACCTTTTATTTGATAATAAGGACTATAGCTTTACTAAATTTGAAACATTCAATAAATTAAAATCTGAAAGCCATCCAATAATTAACAATGGAAATGTGATTTATCACGATAAAAAAGGTTTTATATATGCTTATTCAATAGATAAAAAAGAAGAAATATTAAAATATAACTTTTATAAAAAGAAATTCAAAAATAACAAAAAAAAAATATCATTAATAGTCAATAACAAAATTATATATGCTGCTGATAATTTAGGATTTATATATTCAATTGATATTAATAGTAGAAAAGTTTTATGGGCAAAAAACTTTGGTATTCCGTTTAGATCTGAAATTAAGATAATAAATGAACAACTGTTTGTAGCTAATCAAGATAATATATTATTTTCTTTAAATCCATTAAATGGTGATGTTAATTGGCAATATTCTTCAAGTTTATCTGCTCTTAAATCTAATTTTATAAATAGTATAGTAGGTAATAAATCAGATGATGTTTTTTTTTTTAAATACTAATGGGGAACTTTATTCGATTGATACAACTTTTAAAAAAGTTAATTGGGTATTAAACTTTCAGGAGAGTCTTTCTAACAGATTAAACGAAAAACTATTTTATTCACTCCCGCTTGTAGCTGATGAAAAATATATTTACATTACCTTAAAAGATAAGTTGATTATTTTAGATGTAAATTCTGGAATTGTAAAATTAACTAAATCAATCTCTTTATCTATTCCCCCAATTGTATTAGGCGAAAATGTATTTTTAATAAATAAAAATAATTTAATTATTTCAATAGATATATCTAACGGAAATATTGATTGGTCAAAAAATATTCTTAATAAAATTCAAAAATTAGGAATAAAAAAACACAAAATAGGTAAATTAAATAGTTTATTAGTTGTCAATAATTACTTACAATTAACAACTAACAATGGTCATTTCATATTGATTAAGCCTAAAGACGGAAGTATATATAAGTTGAATAAATTCAAGAACAAAATTGCCTTTAAACCTCTAATCTTAAATGGTTCTATATTTCTTTTTGAAAAAAATAAGAAAATGATTAAAATTAATTAATTGTTAGATTTTCCACTAAGCAATGAAAGTTGGGTAATTTTTCCCTCTCCTAGGTGATCTGAAGGCTTAACTGGATAATCTCCAGTAAAATAATGATCACTAAATTGA
>MDTB01161492.1_pt1 | contig 12661 bp, 8 predicted proteins | sample 811161 | NCBI WGS metagenome assembly MDTB01 (sample SAMN05326650, study PRJNA326480) | marine metagenome | isolation source: seawater | place: Mediterranean Sea | collected 2009 | reverse complement strand
TTATAGAATTTCTATCAATAATCCAAAAATAATCATGATAGGGATCGTAATGAAAGTGTTCTATATTAGAAAATTTTTTAAAAGTAGACAGATTATTATCTATTTTGAAATCTTCTAAAGCTTTATCATAAATGTATATACCATTCTCAGAAGCAAAATAGATATTAAACCTATCCTCTGAGATAGCTGTTATAGCTCCGGGCCTTTTAATTATATACCAATCATCAGCTTTATATCTAAAATTTTGTGAAGATAATAATGATATAAAAACAAAAATTAAACATGTTTTAATCTTATCCATTGATTCTTAAAAGTAAACTTTTCCCAGTCATTTCTTTTGGTATTGGTATATCTAAAAAGTCTAGAATTGTTGGCGCAATATCTGCAAGCTTCCCATGATCTTTTAATTGATATTTTTCTTCAGCATTATTGAGTATTAATGGCACTGGAAGAGTAGTATGCGCAGTATGTATTTCACCGGTTTTTGGATTGACCATCATTTCTAGATTTCCATGATCTGCTGTAAGAAAAATTGCTGCATTTTTTTTACTAACTTTTTCTAAAATAGAACCTAAACAAGTATCAATAGTTTCAATAGCCTTGATTGCAGCCTCAATATTACCTGTATGTCCAACCATATCAGGATTAGCATAATTCATTATGATAGCTTCAAATTTATCATCAGATATAGCCTTAATTACATTTTCAGTAACTTCAAAAGCACTCATTTCAGGCTTCATATCATAGGTATCAACTTTAGGAGATGGAACTAAAAGGCGCGATTCTCCAGGGAACTTTTTTTCATTTCCTCCATTAAAAAAATAAGTTACATGAGCATACTTTTCTGTCTCAGCAATTCGAAGTTGACGATATTTATGTTGCGATAAAATTTCTGGAAAAATATTCACTATTTCTTCTGGATTAAATAATGTGGGATAAGGAAAGTCTTCTTGATATTGAGTCATACAAGTCAATTGAACATCAAGTGATTCTACGGTAAACTGAGAAAAATTGGAATCTTTTAATGCTGTTATAATTTGTCTCATCCTATCAGCTCTATAATTTATAGTTAAGAGCGCATCTCCATCCCTGATAGGACATGCTTCACCAATTATAGATGGTAAAATAAATTCATCAGTAATTTCTTTATCATACGAATCATTGATTGCAGATATTGGATCAGAATAATTATTTCCAATACCATAAACTAACATTCTATATGCTTTTTCTATTCTATCCCATCTTGAGTCTCTATCCATACCATAGTATCTGCCACTAACAGAAGCAATTTTATATCCAGCATCATCTTTAATTTGAGATTGCAAGTGTTTAATAAAACCTATAGCACTTTTAGGTGGTGTATCACGACCATCAGTAATTGGATGTAAAGCTATTCTTTCGATTTTAAACTGCCTTGCAGTTTTTAAGATATAGTCCAAATGATCTATTTGACTATGTACTCCACCATCACTAAGCAATCCTAAAATATGAAGAGTACTATTATTAGTTTTTACATGGTTAAAACAATCTTGAAGGTTATGATTATTTTGAAGCTCATTTGACCTAATAGAATCATTAATACGAACTAAATCTTGTTTAATTATTCTTCCAGCGCCCATACTCTTATGACCAACTTCAGAGTTTCCCATTACACCATCTGGAAGCCCAACAAACTTTCCAGATGTTTCAATTTTTGAAAAAGGGGAGGCACTCATCATCTTATCTAAGATGGGGGTTTTAGCCTGAGCTATAGCATTTGCATCAGATTCTTTTCTTAGTCCAAAACCATCCAAAATTATTAACATAAATTTCAACATATTACTAATCCTATATTAAAATGACCAAATTTTAGGTATATAATAAACTGCAACAATCCAAAATATTATTGTTAAAGGAGTTCCCATTTGAAAAAAATCTTTCAACCTATATTGTCCTGGACCAAATACCATCATATTAGTTTGATAGCCCATTGGAGTCATAAAGCTACAAGATGCTCCAAAACAAATTCCTACTAAAAATGGACGAGGGTCAACACCTAAAATATTTGCTAGCATTACTCCAATAGGGGTTAGAATGACTGCCACCGCAGCATTAGAAACAAATGCAGATAAGATAAATGTTACCCCGTATAAAATTGCTAAAACTAAAGTAGGGTCTACATTCTCCACACCTCCAAGTATTGAACCAAGAAGTATAATTCCATCACCAATTATTTTATCTAGATTAGTTTTATGTATAGCCGCACCAAGCGGGACTAACGCAGCAATAAGAAAAATTACTGACCAGCTAATAGACTCATATGCTTCTTGTATCGATATTGATTTCAAAACTAATAATAAAATTGCTCCAAGTATAGCTGCCTTGACAATCGGCATAATACCAAAGGTTGCCAACAGCGTTACAGATGGAATTACAATTATGGAGAACCACCAGAACCTTTCATATCTAAGATGAATATCTAATTCTTCTAACACAATAAGATCTTTACTTCCTCGTAGAATCTCTAGACGCTCTTTTGGAACTAGTATCAATAAAGTATCAGAAAACTTCAAATTAATATTAGCTACTTTTTCTCGAAGAAGCTCACGCTGTCGTTTAATAGCTAAAACAAATGATCCAAATCTTGACCTAAAATCAAACTGCCTTAATGTTTTTCCTATGAGAGACGATTGCTGTGAAACTAGTCCCTCTACAATAATATGATTTTTTCCAGATAATTCCGCTTGGTTCATTTTAACATCAGATAAAAGAAGGACCTTCATTTCATCTTTGAATTTGAGCATATCTTTAACATTTATCTGAACTAAAAACACATCACCATCTTTAATAATAACTCTTTGAAGATTATATATAATACTTCTTGAATTTCTAATTATCTTATATACCTGTAAATTATATTTACTTGATATATCTAAATCAATATATCTATTGCCAATTAAAGGTGAACTTTCACTAACTTTAAATTCAGTTAAAAAGCTTCCTAAATGATATTTCCTAGCTAGTGAGGAAATAACTGATCTGGATGGCATAAACCATTTAGCAATTATCATATTATATATTGTTCCTAATAACATGAAAATTAAACCTAGTTTAGTAAATTCAAACATAGTGAATGGTGACATATTCATTTCTACCATAATCGAACTTACAACTAAATTAGTTGAGGTCCCTATAAGCGTAAGTGTACCTCCAAATATAGCCGCATATGAAAGGGGTAATAAAACTTTTGTAGGACTAATTTTGAATCTTTGACAAAGGTCAATCGCTAGAGGAATAAAAATTGCAACTGCAGCAGTATTATTAATAAATCCGGATATAATCGAAACTGTTATAAGGAAAATAAAAATAGTCAACCATTTTTGCCTCCCTCCTTTTCGAGCTAAAAAATCAGCAAAGACTTCAAGAAAACCCGTTTTAACTAATGCTCTGCTCATAATAAATATGGCACCAATTGTTATGACTGCCGGGCTGCTAAAACCACTAATTGATTCCTGCCATGTTAAAATATCAAATAAAAGAAGAAACCCGATTCCCCCTAATGCTGTTACCTCTATCGGTAGAATTTCTTTGACAAAGAAAAAAACCATTACTAATAGTACTACTATTAATATTATTCCATTTAAAGTGATAAAAAAACTCCCATAAATTTCTTAAAAATAATATTTAAAATTAATACCATTTAAGTTTTGCAAGTTTAATATTATTTAAGTATTTTTAAAATTAAACCTTTTAAACTAAAAAGCCTCTTTATAAAGAGGCTTTTTAGTTTAACTGTTTAAAAGAACATATCCTTTAATTATTCACTTGCAGATGTAGAAACATCTCCTAATTCTTCAGCTATCGAATCAGCGGTACCACAAGTAGTTGCAATCATTGCAGTACAGACTTCATAAGGATCCATGTTTGCTGATGGGCGCCTATCTTCTAAATAACCCATGCCAGATTTTGCTGTAGCCATAGGTATACGTATAGATGCACCTCTGTCGCTAACACCATACCTAAATTCATGTATGCTACATGTTTCATGCAAACCCGTTAGTCGCTCTTCATTGTGAGCTCCATATACACCTATATGTCTCTTATGTGCTTTTTTCAACTTTTCGCATGCATCTTCAATAACTTTAATACCACCAGCTTCTCTCATTGCCTTTGTACTAAAATTTGTATGTGCTCCTGCTCCATTCCAATCACCTTTAACTGGCTTTGGATGCAATGTAGCATTTACACCAAATTCTTCACCAATACGATATAAAAGCCATCTAGCTATCCATAATTCATCAGAAACATTAAGCGGACCAAGTGGACCTACCTGAAATTCCCATTGGCCAGGCATAACTTCTGCATTAATTCCAGACATCATAAGCCCAGCACTCATACATGCATCCATATGTTCTTCAACAATTTCTCTACCATAAACTTCATCAGCACCAACACCACAATAAAAAGGTCCCTGAGGGGCAGGATACCCTCCTTCTGGCCATCCAAGAGGGTTTCGACCTTGAAAGAAAGTATACTCTTGCTCTATTCCAAACCAGCAATCTTGGTCTTTATAAATTTCTGCTACTTTTCTTAATCTTGAACGAGTATTAGTTGAATGAGGTGTACCATCAGCATTATTTACTTCACACATAACTAAAATATTATCTCCACCTCTAATCGGATCAGGTGTAAAATGAACAGGCATAAGCTCACAGTCACTATCTTTGCCTTCTGCTTGCATAGTACTGGATCCATCAAAACTCCATACAGGTAGGTCCTTTAATGATTTTACAGGACCATTAAATATTTTTGTTTTTGAACGTAATTTTGCTGTTGGCTTATGACCATCTATCCAAATATACTCTGCTTTAATTCTTCCCATTACATCTCCTTTAATTAATAATTAATTTCTAAAACCTAATACTATGGAATCAAAACAGGATTGATTCCCTTATATGATGATAGTATAATTTGAGTTTCAGTTCGCATCACTCCAGGCCAACTCTGTATTTTCCTCAACAACTTCTCAAGACTATATGTATCTTTAACTAAAGCTAATAATACATGTGAACCATTTCCTGTTGTTGTAAAACATTGAAGAATTTCAGGACTACTATTAGTTTTTTTTACAACTTCACTGTAATGACTGGAAGATTCAGAGATAACAGTAATAAATGCTGATACATCAAGACCAACTTTACGATGATTCAACATTGTTGTAAATCCCGTAATAACAGCAGAATCTTGAAGCTTTTTAATTCGATCAGCAACCGCAGGTACCGACATTCCAACCTTTTCTGCGATGTAACTAGCGCTAGACCTAGCATCTACCTGTAAAATATCTAAAATCTTTTTATCTACTTTATCAAGCGAGACGACCTCCCTTTCCAATACATCATCAAATTCATGCATCCTTAAAATTATTATTTTAAATTAACTAAATACAAGAATATTTTAAATATATTTGACAAAATATTAAAAATATAAGGCCAATTCTTGGTTTTAAAGGATTATAAAGTTTTAATATAGGAATCTAGTAATTTTAAACGATTTTCTAATTCAGATAATTGAGACTCTTGAATCATTGAAACGCATATGCGTATCCCTTCTTTTAAAGATCCTGTTGTGCTTAACGGAATTCCTGCCATGCCATATCTAAGCATCTGAAAAAGTAGATCTTTACCAGATAAACCCGGTCTATAAATTGTAAAATAAAAACCATCTCCTATAGGTTCATTCATATCTAAATCATAAACCAGCTTAAATCCGAATTTTTCAAAAATAATTTTGATTTTTTTAGCCCTTTTGCTATAAATCTCAACTTCTTCTAAAAAGTTATAATCGCCATTAGATGCCGATTCTAATAGTGCTGCTAGACCGTATTGAGGACTTTGAGAGACTCCTGCTGTTGTTGGATATATACCACCATGAACAAATGCATGACCTATTCTTTCTGTGTCAAAAAAATTTCGTAAATTTTTATATCGTTTTTCTAAAAGTCCTGGAGATATAACAGTAATAGCAATTCTCTGACCTGCATAACTAAAAATTTTTGAGCTAGAAATAGTTAAAAAATAATTGTCTGTATATCTAGCTATAGTTGGTATAAACGGAGCTTCTCCAGGTATGCTATAATCTTGTCTATAATCCATTCCAAAGTAAGCAGAGTCTTCTATTCCTATAACATCAAATTTGGTTAAAAGTTTTCCTAAGCCATCTAATTCTTCTTCTTTTAGGCATACCCATGCTGGATTATTAGGACTAGACCATAAAAGACCTCCTATTTCCTTAGAAGAAAATATTTCTTCAACCTTATCTATTAACGCCTCACCCCTATAGTTGAAAAGATCAATTGACATTTCTTTTAATTCTAGAAATTTAGTTTGCAATTTATTAACAGGAAAACCTGGATCTAAATATAGTATAGTATTAGCACCAGGTATTCGCCTACCTGATATAGCTTGACATATAAAACCACTATGCATAGCACCAACTGTAGGTATACATGCTTTAGATGGTACATCAATATCTAAAAAATTTTTGATAAATTTTGATGCAGCTTCTTTTAATCGAGGCACTCCATCAAATGGTGGATATGTTGACGGGATACGAGGTTCATCAGTTAAAATTTTTATCTCTTCATTAGGACCTATCTTATTTGGAGTTAGACCAGGAATACCAAATTCAAATCTAAGAAACTCAGTATCAAGGTGAACTGAGAGCTCATCTACTAAACGATTAAGCTCTCTAATGCTTACTTTATTTAAATTTATTTCCCAATCATCTAAACGGTTTTTCAGGAAATCAGAATCTAAAGGCAGGACGTTATTAGCTGATTCTTCAAGTTTCATAAGAGCATAATTTAATCATTATAAAGCTTTTAAAATGAGAAAATATGTGCAGCAGGGCACTTCAGTCCTTACTTTAAAAGAAGGACCTTTCTAGATAAATTAGTAGCTCCTAAATTCATAGAAATGATGTAAAGTCCGCTAGCATAATTTGAGGCATTCCAATCAATAGAGTAGAAACCTGGCTGGAAATAATCATTTACAATCGATAATATTTCTTCACCTCTAATACTGTATACTGCAATTGAAACTTTACTCATAGAAGGTACTGAAAATGAAATTTGAGAGACTGGATTAAATGGATTTGGAAAAGTGTTTAAAGTAATCTCTGCTGGGATTAATAAATCATTTAATGATAAATCGCAACTACCATCATCTACAGTCGCATCTGGGTTATAATTTGAGGCATTAACGTTCATGCAGCCAGAGATGCATGATGAACCATCTCCTAAGCAAACTCCACAAATATCAAGAACAGCCTCACCACCACAGCTTCCACTGCAATCTAAAATACTTCCACTGCAATCACACCAATTTAGAGGTACTTGCTCACCACAACTATCAGAAAATTTAATTGCTAAACCATTTTTCAAAGTGTCTGCATTTTCACTATACGAATAATTAAATAAATACTGAGTTGCCGAATTTTTATCAGGCGCTTCAAGGCCAACAGTGGCACCATGATCCTCAATCTTATCAATATCATATATTTCTTTATATTGAAAAATAATATTTCCATTTGAACCATTAATTCCATTGTTATCTAAAATTAGTTGAAAAGTCTCTTTTTCACAATTATCAGGACAAAATTGATCAGTTCTTCTTTGCGCTACTTCGTGCCACTCCACAATAGCACTATCAGCATTATTTGTCCAAAAATAAACATTGAAGGGTTCTGTGCCCTCATTGTCATCAAGGTCATCAAAAATGGGGCAATCATAGCATAGGGGCCGATTGCATGAGTTAGTGAATTATTATAAAAATATGGCAAGGGATTACAAGGCTCACTAGAATCAGTTTTTTTTAAACAGGGTAGAAAGGAAGCCCAACCATTTGAACAAACTGTTAGCTTTGTAAATGTTTCTCCATAGTAATTAAAACTAAATCCTAGCTCTAAATCAGGAACTAAACTATCATCAGTTAAATTTAAATTTGCACCTATTTCATTAATTTCTATCCAATTGTAATCAGCTTCAGAAGATGTATATGAATATAAATATTCAGACTCTTCTTGTTCTTCTGGATAATCAATTGCGGGAGCCTCTAAACCATCATCAGAAATATAATTTATATTTATTTTCTTTTGAATGTACTCAGCTCTATTTAAATATAATTCTAAACCAATACCACTAGTAACAGAATTAAAATCAATTACCAACTCGCCATTTAAATTTGAAAGCCCCTTACCTATTAATTCACCATTATTAAGAATCGCACCAACGACATCTGGTAATGGCATACCACTTTCATCTGTAGTTAATATAGAAACGTATGAAGATGTAATACTTGCACCTTCATCAAGATTTACATTCATAGTTCTAGGTTCGTCCAACCAAACGGGAAGACTTGGATCTCCTAAAATATTATAAACATAATGATAAAATTCTGCATAGCTTCCTTCAAAATCATAAAGATCTGGAGCTAGAAGATCACCAAATTCTGTGATTAAACATTGCTTACCCGCATGTAGAGCAGGTCCAAGCTCTAGTACTTCTTTTTCAAGAATAACATCCATAACCGTTCCGTACATAGGGTTATTGAACTTTGTATCTGTATCCTTATCTGATGGACCGATTGCAGCTACAGCTCCAGTTGGACTATTAACTGTACCTGAAGTAATAGCTTTTTCAGCAAAACAATGATTTCCACCACTTCTAGCATAATTACCTGTATTGCAAACAAAACTAAAAACTACAGGAAGCTTCCATACATTTGTAAGATTCTCAAGATCAGGATTTCTAAAATCAGGGTAAGCCCAACCTGTTCCACCTCCCCATCCTCTATATCCTATTAAACCTACACCATCATTCCAAGAATTTGAAATAACACTATTATCACCGGGATCATCACCTAACTGCCAAAAAGCAGTGTCTACTTTAGCATATCCATTAAAATACAATTCGTCCATTAGCCATTGAGAAGTCCATACAGGTGTAACCGGATAAATTCCATCACCACCGTAGCTTGCGGCAACCATCAATGCATTATTTAAGTAGGAAGGATCAAGATCAAAATCTACTAAGCCAGGCAATTTCATAGTAACATATCCTATTGAACGCATTTTAATTTTTTCTAGCTCATTCTCATTTCTAATAGACCATCTACCAATAAAAAAATCAGGAGTTAGAGGATCCTCATCAAAAAAGGTATAATAGTGATCTGTAATATCAATCTCAGGATATGAATAGGATGCAACATAAAAACCTGGTACAGTGTAACTTCCATCAACATCTCCTACTAATAAAACATATTCTAACATAGGATCATTTTCATAATAATATTTTAAAAACTTTCTTAATTTTTCAGACAAATCACCAGATGTTGCGATATCATTCATGCTCACTATTTCAACATCATACCCCTGTGTCTTTTTAAAATGAATAAAATTTCCTGTTGATTCATTTTCTAAAATAGATTTCAAGCTTTCATCTGCCAAAATTATTAAATAGGTCCCTCTGCTATATCTAATATCATTATCATCTTGAGTATGAAAGTAACGCTGAGATATTGGAGATATTTCTATTGAGAAAGAAAAACTTATTACTAAAATAAACTTGAGAAAATCTTGAATCAATTTATAATTTATCATTTAATTACCATGAATTTTTTTGTGAAAGATGCACCTTCAGATTTCAATTTATAAAAATAAATACCCGTTGAATAACTTTTTGCATCAAAATTTATTGTATGCTTACCAGAACTATACGCACCGTTAACTATTTCTTCAATAAAGTTTCCACGAATATCATAAATTGAAATAGATACCTGTGACTTGCTAGGCACTTCAAAACTTATTATCGTAGATGGATTGAAGGGATTAGGAAAGTTTTGAGACAAACTATATTGAAATGGTATATTAGGCACAACATGCTCAATTCCAAGAGGAGTAATATTTCCTTTTAAAATTTTAATATAGTCAATTTGAACTCCCGGATAATTAATACTATTATCTCTATCAATTTTAAATAATAATTCTCCATCATTATGATTTGAAGGTATTACAAAAGGAATGTGGTCAAGATATATACCAAAACTATTTCCTGTAAATTCTTTTACCTTAATTGTATCAGTATTATTTACATAATTCAAATTGAAAAAATCATGGCTATTTTCAAGCTCATATTTAAACAACATTTCTACTAAAATACTATCACCAACATTTAAATTATTTAATGGAATAATTAAATTATCATTTAAACTACTGAATGAATTTTGCATATTATACTGTTTTTGAAAATTAATATCTTTATATAATAAATTAAAATTTAATGATTTGTCTGCAGTTAATTCAATATCAATAAGACTAGTCATGTAAGAAGAGCTAATTAAAGTAAGCTTGTAGTTTCCTTCAGGCCATACCATAGTTTCATTAGAAGATACTAAAAGTGTATCAATTTGTAAAGCATGCTTTCTAATTAAACTAAAATTATTACTTAAAGAATCAGGTGTTGAAATAGAAATATTTATATTATATTGTGGAAGAGGATTTAAAATAAAGTCACGCTCAGTTGCTTTAGCTGAGCTATGCTCAATTGGTAAAGTGATAGTTTGATATCCAAAGGCTGAAACAGAAATATTATATTCTTCATCAGGATGAAGAAGTCTAGAATAAAATCCTAATTTATCAGTTAAACGCGGCTTGGTTAATTCATTTTCTAGTTTTGGTATACTAACAACTGCCCCTATAATAGGCATATTAGTATTATCTAAAACTTGACCTCTTATTTGATTTGCGATCACCCCATTATAGTTACTTCCAACCGCACGCATTAAAACATGAAAAAAACCATCTAAATTAGAATCAACTACATCATCAATGTATTCTTCTTCAACTAAAAGACCTTCACCATAAATGTTATCGTCTGTATCACTGTGACCTGCTTCTATCAAATATTGTATACAGCCAGTCTCGCTATAGAACCAATCTTGAGCATTTCCTTTTCTATAACTAGATCCTGTATGCTGATAATCTTGATTTTGATAAGAAGTAACGATACTTGCAAGTTCTATTCCGAGAGATTCAATTAAATTAAAACCAGGTGAATGTTGTTTCATCTCTTTAACATCGCATTTACATTTATCTTTCCATGCCCATGGATATATAATATATCTATCAATTCTACCTGACCTTGAACTATGATATGCAATAGATAATAGAAAATTCTGTTCAAGCGCAAGGTCTACAATTGCCTGAACTTCTAATTCAGATTCTGGGGACTCCCCTCTATAATAATCAAAATCATCTGGATAAGTTGTACACCCTGAACCTGAACATGGCTGTAATAAAGTATCACCAAAGCTCCAATTAAAATCATAATTACGATTTAAATCAACACCATCATGATCATGACCTATACCAACTTGGTAGTCAACCACTCCATAATTCATTACATCTCTTATACTTTTTCTAAAAGTATGATCTAACAAATATTCACCATCTCGCTCCCAACCATGAACAACCCTTAAGCCCTCCGGATTATGGGTTGGGACAATCCAAATTTCACTGCCAAAAAGACCTTCTTGAAGAAACTGTTTCTTATTCTGCTCAGGAAATAGAAATTGCTCAATTATTTCCATTGCAATCTCTACCCCATAAATTTCTTCTGCATGACATTGACCTAAAATCAAAACTTTTGGTTCAGGTTCACTTACATCTGCATTTGCTGATAGCTTGACTGCATATATCGGAAGAGAATCTTGAGAAGAAAAACCTATAGTATCTAAGTTATAAATTACACCAAATCCAGAGTAAATACTATTAGGATGAGAGGTATTACCAAAGTCATCTTGCCATTTATGCAATGTACTATCAATTTTTGAATAAGTATAATAATCAAATGCAAAAAGATTACTAACTACATAAATTAATGAAATTAAAAAATTATATCTTTTCATTTATAGTTACTATTAAGAGATAATGAAATTAAAACTTTTAGGCAATAAACACGCTTTAAATTTTAAAATTATATTTATCTGTAAATAAACTTTATTTTAACAACATTAATTTTTGAGTTTTCGTAAACCCTTCAGCTGTCGCTTTAACAAAATACAAACCACTCGATGCTTCTGAAGCATCCCAGCTTAATGTATATGTACTTGCATCCATGTAGCCACTAGCTAATGTTGCTACCACTTGACCTAAAACATTATACACCTCTACATTCACATCACCTGATATTGGCATTGTCAATGTCATAGTAGTTGTTGGGTTAAATGGATTTGGATACGCTTCACTTAAACTAAAGCTTGCAGCTAAAGGCAGTTCAACAGAGACCTCATACTGAGTATTTGCTACCATGATATCTACTATCTCAAATTGACCATCATATGTAAACAAATCTTCTGTCTCTGGGTTAATTACCAATAAACGAGTTTGACTGTCTGTTGTTAAATAATCTGCAAATAAAGCTCTATCTGTCATGTCTATTGAGAAATTATCATCATGACTTATTGTCATTTGAACACCACCAATAAAACCATCAGCTTCAATTGAAACTAGTTTATCTGTAATAGTTAAACTAGATGCTGTCGCATCATCAACTCTACCACCACAATTACCCGCTAAAACACAATTGGCAAGAGATACAATATCTAATACATTATAACCACCATCA
>MDTB01118518.1_pt1 | contig 12661 bp, 9 predicted proteins | sample 811161 | NCBI WGS metagenome assembly MDTB01 (sample SAMN05326650, study PRJNA326480) | marine metagenome | isolation source: seawater | place: Mediterranean Sea | collected 2009 | reverse complement strand
CTAGTATATTTTTTGATATTAAAAGAAATGAACTTCATATATGCACAGATGCGGGAAGACCAACAAGACCATTAATATATATGTTTGGTAATGAATTAAGTATTGAACGCGATGATATTTTAAAACGTTTTGAAGAAAATAAAATTAACTGGCAACAAATAATATATGGTTTTGGAAATGATAAAGATTATTTGAGAGACGAATGTTCTATTAAATTCACAAAACAAGAAATGACAAAATTAATAGGAAATAGTTCTATTGTAGAATATATTGATACTCAAGAAGGAGAAGGGATGTTGTTAGCCAATTCACAAATGAATAGAGGACAATATATGAAAAATAGAATAACTCATGCTGAAATACATCCATCTTTAATTCTTTCTATAATGGCAAATCAATGTATATATGCTCCAAATAATCCATATCCTAGAAATGCATTCTCTTGCGGACAAGGAAAACAGGCAGTAAGTTTATTCCATAGTAATTTTACAAATAGAATTGATAAATCATCTTTAGTATTGAATTATGGACAAATACCATTAACCAAATCAAGATATTTTACATATGCTACAAAAAATCAACATCCTTACGGTGAGAACGCAATAGTTGCAATAATGTGTTATTCTGGTTATAATCAAGAGGATGCGGTAATAATTAATGGTGGTTCATTAAAAAGAGGATTATTTAGAACAACATATTATAATTCATATGAAGCACACGAAGAAATGGAAAATGTGGGTGGTGCAAAAGAAACTAAAATTTTCATTAATCCTATGAAAGATAATCAAGTTTCTAGATTAAAAGAGGGATTTGATTATAGTAAATTAAATGAACAAACCGGTATAATAATAGAAAATTCTGTTGTAGATGAAAAAACTATTATGATGGGTATGGCTGTATCAAATGACGAAGATCTTGTTGATAGTTCTGTTAAACCGAAAAAAGGTCAAACAGGGATTGTTGATAAATCATATATTAGTAAAAATATAGAAGGGAAAAGAATAGCAAAGGTGCGTATAAGAGCTGAAAGAATTCCTGCTATCGGAGATAAATTCTGTAGTAGAGCAGGTCAAAAAGGAACTATAGGTATAATTCTACCAGAAAGTGATATGCCTACAACAGCGGATGGTATAAGACCAGATATTATAGTTAACCCTCATGCTATGCCGAGCCGCATGACAATTGGTCATTTAGTCGAAACATTAACGAGTAAAGTGTCTTGTATTTTCGGTGGATTTACTGATTGTACAGCATTTGTAAATAAAGGTCCAAAACATAAATTACTAGGAGAATTATTAACTAAACAAAAATATCATTCAGACGGAACAGAAATATTATATAATGGAATGACAGGCGAACAACTAGAAGCTGATATATATATTGGACCAACTTATTATAATAGATTAAAGCATATGCCAAAAGATAAAATTAATTATAGAGCAAGGGGTCCTAGAACAGCGTTAACACGTCAAACAGTTCAAGGTAGAGCTAATAATGGTGGATTAAGGATAGGTGAAATGGACCGTGATTGTTTAATTGCCCATGGTTTATCGCATTTTATTTCAGAATCAATGTTGGTGAGAGGTGATGAATATAAAATGGCGGTATGTAATAAAACAGGTTATATTGCTATATTTAATCAAAGAAATAATGTATATTTAAGTCCTATGGCAGACGGACCTATAAAATTTAACAATATATCTCAATTTGACACCAATTTAGTTAATATAAGTAAATTTGGAAGAGATTTTAGTATTGTTAATATACCTTATGCCTTTAAATTGTTAATACAAGAATTACAAACAATGAATTGTTCAATGAGGATAATTACCGAAGAAAATGTTGATAAAATTTATGATATGATGTCAGGCAGTGAAATAAGTAAATTAACACACGGAAAAATTAATAATGTAAACGAACTTAATGAAGCCATCCGTTTTGATTTAAATCAATATAGTGATGAACCGCCTAAGGTATTGGAGAGAACACCAATTGAAATAGAACAACAACAACAACAACAACAACTTATTATGCCATTACAATTATGGAGCAATGAAGGAGAATTTACTGAAATAGATTCTATGATTCCTAGTGGATATATGCCAACATTAAATGAAATCAAAGAATTTGGTGATTTTAAAAAGGGAGTTAAAGTTAGACCAAAATATCTAGAAAAAGAATCATTAGAAGATAAAGAACGCATTTATACAGTTGATAAAATTGTACAAGACCCTAATATGATAGGTAAATTAACCATTTTAGTTACTTATACAGATAAAATGGGAATAGATATGAGAAAACAATATGATATAAATGAATTAATAGTCATAGGTGTAGAAATGAAAACATTTAAAAATTATACATTTAAAGTTGGTGATATGGTTAATGAATTAGTATTTGATAAACGTAAATCCATCCCTCTACAATTAACACAAGAAAATATGGAAAATAGAATACGAGGACAAAATATATATAGAATATCAGGAATAGGAAAAAAAAGTGATTATGAAACAATTGACACTATTGTTACATTAGAACAAAAAATTACTGAAGAGGGTGGAGAAAGAAAATGGAGCTTTTACAAAAAGACATCACATATTAATATTGTTTTAGCCGAATCAGTAAATACGTTTGCGAAGTCAGAAACATCTTCAGAATTTATAATGGATGAAACGCCAAAATCACCAGAAGGACTTGCCTCTGAGGAATACGCGATACCAGTGGGAGCTACTGTGGTTTATAAAGGATCACCTGAAAAAGAATGGATTGTAAATGATATAAATTATAACACTGGAAAAGTCAAAATTGAACCAAAAAATCAAAAAAAAGGAGAACCAGCGTCACCGCCCGATTGGACTCTTATAAAAGAATTAGAATGGTTAAAAGAGATTCCTCTAACTTCACCAAAAGAGAGTAACATTATACGTCCAATGCCATTTGATGAGGAACAGGAAGAGGAACAGGAAGAAGACAGTGAGCCAAAAGTAACAACAAAAGTATTAAGTATGGCAGATGATGATGATATTACACTTTTAAAACCAGAAGAAAAAGAAGAAGAAGGAGAAGGAGAAGATAAAAAAGAACAAAGTGGTGGAACACATAAAATTACTATAAATACTGAAGCATTTAAATAAATTGATATTAATTTATTATAATAAATATCAATAATAAATGACAACACAAATACAAAGAGCCCAAGAAAATTTCGGTGAAATGTTAATGATGTGGCATAATAGTGGTGATGCAGAATCCATACATCCAGAATTTGGACAATTACTATTATTTGTAGGAATTTATCTTAATAATTTTCAAATGGTAGAAACTGCTTGTAATCATTATCCAGAAAAAACTCGCGGAAATCGTCTTCTTACTCCGTGGGCACATAATTTGTTAGAACAATTAGGAATGTTAGAACCAAGGTCAAATAGAAGTGAATCGCCAATTAATGTTCAAGATATTGAAATGTCAAATTAATATATTAAATTGAAAAGATATAAAATTTTTTTATTTATAATATAAAATGGTAGTCAAAACACAAAACAGTACAATTGTATCAGATATATATCATTCCAGAGTTACTATTTTAAATTTATTAAAAAGACGTGGTTTCAATGTTGAAGATTACGAAGGGGCTAGTATCAATGAAATAAATATAATGAATAATAATGCCCAACTAGATTTGTATTTAACCAACCCACAAACTCAAAAAAAAGTATATGTAAAATATCATTTAAAAACTAAAATAAGACCAGCAAATGTATATGATTATGTTGAAGAACTATATAATATTGAAGATGTTTTATCAGAAAAAGATGATTTAATTATAATAACAAAAGAAGGAATGAATGATACTTTAAGAAAATTAATAGATAATATTTATAAAACAGAAGGTTACTATATAAATATTTACTATATTAAAAAATATAAATATAATGTTCTAGATCATCACTTGGTTCCTCCTCATAGAATTTGTTCAGAGAAAGAAAAAATAGATATAACAGAAAAATATAATATTATGAAGTATAAACAATTTCCAGAAATATCTAGATTTGATCCTGTAGCTGTTGCGATAGGTGCTAGACCTGGTGAATTAGTAGAAATAGTTCGTTCATCTCCAACCTCTTTGACGAGTAACTATTATAGATTATGTATTTAGTTATTAATTAAAAATATAAAGAATATATATATGGTTTTAGAGGAATTGAAAACAAAACAAGATTTAGAAAGTTATAAAACACAATTTAAAAATATAAAAAATAGATTAATACAACATTATCCAGATTTTGTAAATACAAATGAAAAAAAAGGTTTTAACAACGCAAAATCCGCTTTAACCGCTCTTTATAATAATTTAACAATAAAAGATACACAAATACAAGCGGAAATTAGTTCTGTAGGTAGTGTTATAAAAAAAGGAAATACCAATATACGTGTAGCTAAATCAAGATATATGTCAGATATAAAAAATTTGAACACTGATGAACGTGTAAATGCCGCATCAGATGAATTAAAAATAGATAAGTATAATGAAAACGTTGAAGAATATTTAAAATCTTTTTTTTCTTTATTTGGTATTGTTTTAATGGTTCAGTTTGTTAGATTATAGATTTTATTATTTACTTTATATATATAACATGAATATTGACGATCAAGGATTATTGTTTATAAGATTTAGAAAAAAATATAAGACATTAGTATCAAAAAAAAATATAGAAAATATAGGAATTATTGAAGGTCTAGACGGAATGAAAATAGAAGATGTAGATCAAATGGAAAAGGCCAAATTAAAAAAAATAGAAAATAGATTTAATCGTAATATGTTGAAATATACAAATAAGTATAAATTGTATTTGGATGATTTAATGGGTAGGCAAAAAGGTGGTAATACCTATTCCAATAAAGTTATTGAATATAATGGCACAAAATATTTTGTTACAAAAAATGGTCAAATACGTAAATTTCCACAAACTGCTTGGTCATCAAAAGGAAAAGGTTGTACACAACCTATGGCTGATTTAGGTGCTGATGCTTTTGCAAAATTACAAGCTAAAGGTGTAGGTCCAAGTATGAATGCGAATGAAAGATGTAAAAGTGGTGGTTATAATGTTACAGATGGTTCAACATATGCTTGGATTGATGCTGATGGTTATAAACATATTTATGAAGATCCAAATACAAAACATAGTAGTTGTCCATCAACATTTGTTACGGGTTTTTCATCTACAGAAATAAATGCTATTCCGGATAGTGGTTCAAGTCAAGGAAGAAATGATAAATGTGATAGAGGGAATTTAGATTCACCATTGCATCAGCAATTAAAAGATTTAAATGCAAAATTAATGTCAGATGCTGAAGAGATAAAATCATTAATCAATAAAATGAGAATAAATGATAAAGAAATAGAAACAAATGTAGATGCACAAAGAGTAAAATTAATGACAGAGGCAAAAAAATTACATAAAGAAAGAAAAAAAGTAGTAAAAGCAGAAACTAAAGCTCATACATTAAGGTCTGATTTAGAAGATAGAGTTTTAGAAATTGGTTCTATGAATTTTAAAAGAATTGTATGGGTAATGGCAGGAATAACATTTGCTTTAGTAGCCTCAAAAAAAATTACAGATGCAACATCTCAATAATACTTTTTTATCTATATATATTAGATATAGATAAATGGGATTTAGCGATATATTAGAGAGTTTATTTGGTTCACCACAAGATGAATCTACAGACAGAATTAATGAAAAAGCTATAAGTGTTTTAAGTCAAGGATTAAAACATTTACATACTAAAAATAGACAAATCCAATCTAACAGAATAGGTACTTTAATGGAAGGATTTAAAACACCAAAGGCTTTAACTAATGCTACCAGGGTTGAAAAGAAACATTTAAGTGATATGGAAAAAGAATACAATAAAAGTATTAGTAGTTATGCCACAGAATATAAAGGTTTTATGGAAAAATATCAAAAAGCTAGAACAAATAAAGTGCAATGTATGAAAGATTGTATGAAAAAACATACTGCTAGTGGAGTTCAAGGTAAAAGATTAAGACAAGCGTGTGATGCGGGTTGTCAAATTAAAGGACCATATGTTTCACAGTGTACAGATACTTATAAAGGATGGCAGCAAAATACAAGTAAAAAATGCGCAAAAATGACCAGTGGTAAATGTAATAAAGGTAAAGTTGAAATGGGACAAGCTAGTTATGTAAATAACAGTTCATATTCAGATACAAAATCAACAACATTAGCTCGTGGTTGTTGTGCATGTGGTGGTGGTTCAGGTGGACCGCCAAAAGCAAAAGTGAAAGGTAAAATGGTTAATGATTGTGATGATATATACAGTGCTTTTGGATTATTGAAGGGACAATCTAGTAGTCAACCTTTAATAAATGCTTGTAAAACAGCAGAATACAAAAATCAAAATAAATCTGCTTCTTTATATCTAGAATATAATAAATTAAGAGCAAAAAACGAAACATTAATGGCACAGGCAGAAAAAATTTGGGGCAAAATAAATAAATTAAAAGGTATTCGCACAGGTATTAGACAAATATTAAGAAAAGAAGAAGGAGATATAAAAGAAAAATATGATAAGTTTTCTGATACTTATACAAAAATTACTGGATTAGATAAATCCGGGAAAACTGAAAATACAACATTAAATGCCCAAGCAGATGACGCAATACTAAAAGAGCAATCAGAATCTATGAAATATTATGCGTGGATTATTTTAGCACTTTTAGTAGTATCGGGGACTTTATGGAAAATGAATGAAAAAAAGAAATAATTTAATTATTTTTTATTTTATAATTAAATTATATATAGAATGAGTGGGGCAAATCCAGCTATAAAAAAACAGCAAGGGGCACAATTACAAGCTATGCATGAGAAAACTATCAGTAATATAAAAGAACTTCAAGAATTAGAAAAATATATGTTTTCAAATTTACAAAAACTTAATGCTAGTGGAAGTGATGCGGATGCACAAAAAAAAATAATAGAAAAAAGGATTAAAGAATTAAGCACAATGAGAATGAATCTATTTAAAAAATTAAAAGGTATGTATACTGATACACAAGCGTCAACTGATGCTAATAGAAAAGATTTGGCAGACCAAATTACAATGGTTCAAGTAATGGAAGAAGAATTAAATAATGTTAAAACACGTTTGGGTCAATTACAATCTGAAAAAGCTAATAAAATGAGAATGGTAGAATTAGGCGATTATGAATATGATAGATATACAGCACATAAAAAAATATTTAAAAATATTGTTTATGGTTCTTTTGCTGTTTTGATTATATCATATTTAATGCATTTACCAATGTTTCCTACTAATATAGGTGTATTAATGATAATTTTAATTATAGCATTTGTAATTATTAGTATTGGTGGATTAGTAATGGATAATGCTAAAAAAGATAGTTTAGATTATGATAAATATGACCAAGGAAGTGATGATAAATTTAATAAAGATGGTGCTAGCGGTGCTGGTGATACAGGATTTTTAAATAAAAATTCTAAGGCTTTAGAAAGTTTATTTAAGAGTAAGTGTAAAAACACAGATGGTTTTCACAACATGAGTAATTTTACCAAAGTAGTTGTTCCAGCAGAAGGTTCCATTCCTACAACTTATGCACCTTTAGCAGTATATTAATTTCTTACTATTGTATAAGTATGAGTAAAGCAGATATGTTAGGCCAAGTGGGAAGTATGATGAATAATTTAAAATCAAATATAGGTCCACCTTGTGACGCAGCTTGTCGGGTAACTAAAGATAAAGAAAAATATTTAAATGAGTATCTTAATGTAAAAAATAATTTTTTAAATGGTGAAGATAAGGTTAAAAAAGCAGAACAAAGATATTATACAAAAACCAATCAAACACAATATTATAGTGAATTAAAACATAGAAGAGCAACAAATTTTATAACTAAAAAAATGAAAACGTTATCAGAAAGTTTTAATGAAGACATAGAACGCTTAAAAAATTTAGCTACCTTAATGGGGTCACAAGATTTATATAGACAAAACATGCAAGAAGTGGAAGAAGCTTATAAAGGAAAACATAATAGTTTAAAAGGAAGGGTTGATGAAACTACAGGTAAAAGAAAAATAAATAACCGTTTAGCACAATTCTATAATGATCAAGATGAATCATGGGCTGTTTGGTTAGGTGGATATTTATGGTATATTTATCTAGGTTTAATTGTTGCAATAATAGCAAAAATGATATTAGGAGGACAATGGAAAAATCCAAGAAAATATATTTTTGTAACAGCAATGTTAATCGCGCATTGGATTGTTAAATTTATATTTGTTTTTGTTACAACTAGTTTAGGTCATTTAAAATTAGATATATCTTATCTTACATTTATTGTATCATTTTTGATTTTAGCTTTTATTTATTTAAAAATATATGATTTAACCACATAAAAAAATAATTAAATTAATAATATTAATTTAATTATTTATGCTTCATCATCTGATTCAACTTCGTCATTATAATTATCATATTGTATTTTCCATCCCCACCAACCTTGACGTCTATATTTACCTAATTTTCTATTTAAAAAGTCTGTTAATTCTTGAATACCGGGAACTCTTTCACCCGGATACATATTATTATACCATTGTTTAAATACTTCTGTTATGTGTGTTTTAGATATTTTATCAACGTTTGTTGCTTTAACTATCTTTTCATTTAAGAATAATGTTAAATAATCTGATTTTTCTTGATATTCTCTACTGGCTTTAGTTACTTCATCACAGGGTGCTACTTTATTTTCCCATAATTTTTTGGAAACAGCATTCTCAATTAATAATGATGTAAATATTGGTGCCCATTTTTTAAATTTTTTACCTATTTTTTCATCTGCCAAATATTCATAATCTTCTGGATCTTCTGAAATATTTTCATGAGCACTTTTAAATGTTGACATAAATTCTACTTTTCTAATTCTTCTCCACGTTCCTCCATCTGTGCTTTTAATTTCGGGCATATGATTAGTGCAACAAGCCATTTTAAATTGTGGAACAAATTCAAAAGCATCTTTATATAAAGCTCTAGCAGTTAAAGGATCACCGCCTGTTAATTGTTTTAATACACCTTCATTTATATGATCATTTTTAGAAGGTTCGTCCATACAAACAAATCTTACGCCTACTAATTTAGCTACTTCAGACGTTGTAGAACCTATTTGCTTTCTTTTTTGTGTAATAATTGTAACAGGTAATGTTCCGGCATATTCTCCTAACAAAATATTCATAAATTCTCTTAATTTTGATTTTCCATTTCTACCATTAGGATTATTCCAAAAATGAATAGTTTGGTCGTGTGTTGTGCCTAATAAACAACTAGATAAATTATCCCACATATATCTTCTTAATTCTTGTAATGGAAACAATTTTTCCATAAAATCTTCACATTCTTTAATTATTTGTAAATGACTTGAATTATTTCTATCTATTTCCAAATATTTTGTATTTGTGCATTTTGATATATAATCTTCTGGAATACCATTTCTAAATTCTTGTTTTTCAAAATCATATACACCATTTTTAAAACACAATAAAGTTTTAGTATGATCACTATTCAACTTATCTACAAATGAAGAATCATAAAATTGTTCTTGATTTTCCTTCATAACAGCATCTTTATAACTTTTTGTTTTTAATTTTTGCGCAATTTGATTATAAATATTACCTTCTTGAATTAATGTTTTAGTGCCTGTTTCTTCTTGTTGAGGATCTTCTTCTCTTATTCTCCTCATCATTAAATTACATTCATTAACATATAATTTAGAAATAGTATCTGTCAATTGTCTTCTCAATCCAGTTCCACTATCATTTTCTACCCATCTATTATTTTTAAATTCATACCATATATTTTTACTAATACTACAACAACGGAAATAGTCTTTAAACATATGATAACATAAACGAGCAATATCATTTTCCTGTGGTTTTGTATTAAATCCATTAATATTATCTTCAAAAGATGTATCCAGTGTTTGTTTAATTAAATATTTTAATGTTGAATTATATATTTCTTTACTTCCTTCTTCATCACATTGACGCGCATAAAATTTAATAGTTCTATCACTATAACCTATTTCTCTCATATCCTGCCATTTTTCCCAACATTCTTCAGGACCTGTTGCCCAATCCCATCCATCCCATTTACTTGAAAATGCTATCCAAGATAATAAACATTTATCACCAGTATTATGTAATGCCCACCCTATTTTTATCCATTGTGGATAATGACCATAAAATTCTTCCGTTAACAACATAGTATACTTATGAACTTCTTTTATATTTTCATTACGTGTATTAAAATTGGTATTATCACTATTATTATCATTAATAATTAACTTGTCAATATATTGATTTAATTCTTCCGCAGATAATATATTTTTAATTAACATACCCAATCCACCATCTGACCATACCAAATTATCTATTGTGTTTTCCGTAATTTTATTTTTTTTTAGTTTTTTTAGTTTTTTTATTTTCTTTTTCTTTTTTATTTTTTTTACTTCATCTTGATATTCATCAAATATTTCTGGAGTATAATGTGTATTATTTTTAGCACTTACTAACTTTAAAAATTGTATTGTTTGTTCTGCATCATCAAAATCCCATTCTTCTATATCTTGTTCTTCTGTTACTCTATCGTCTTTTCCTTGAAATGTAATATTATATTGATATGTTAATTGATAAGCTTCATTGTCTGGTTTTCTAGAACCAAATAATTGCCAATTAACTTCACCCTTAGATACACATTCATCTAATACATCATTTGGACTATTAGTAAGTTCTAATGATTCTAATAATTGTATTTTAATAACTTCTAAAATTTTATCTCTAATAAACATTTGTGTTGGGTGATCTAAACATATAGTTACTAACATGTGAATACCATCTTTTACATAACCTTTGCTATTTTTATAATCAGTATTTATATTTGGTTTTTCAAAAATAAAGAAATTAATTTCTTGACCATCTAAATTTAAATATTTTTGTAAAGTTTCAGCATATAACCCTATTAAATCAGAGATGAAAGATTCATCATGTTGACGTTCTTCAACATCCTGATTAAATCTAAAATCTAAATCTACCAATAGAGGTCCTTTACTATCTTTATTTTGTGTTTCAGTTAAATATTCTGGTTGCTTATTTATAAATACTTTATCAACATATAATTTATAAAATCCTTCTATATTATCCGTTATACTATAATTACCACCGTGTATCTCCCAGCCATCTTCTGAAAAATTAGCATGTTTTTTACCTATTCTAGTATGAGTTGATTTTGAATTGCTGTTTTTTAAACAACGGTTATCCCATAAATATGATTTTAGAGAATTGGCCATCTTTGGATGTATAATATATAGAGATTTTTAAATCAATTTATTTAAATATTTTAATAAGTATTTAAAATTCCCGCAATACAGTTATGGTTTCAAACCTAATTAATTATAAAACATATTTAAATATTACTAAATAGATAATAATATATGAAAAAATCAAGTGAAAATGACAAAAAATTTTGTGCAGAAAATAACAAAAAACGTCTTATTAAAGATATTGTAGATATAATGAAATCACCCTTAACAGAGCACGGTATATTTTATACACATGATCAAGAAGATATGTTTAAAGGTTATGCTGTTCTTGTTGGTCCTGAAGATACACAATATTCTTATGGATTATATTGTTTTAATTTTGAATTTCCTACAAATTATCCTTATTCTCCACCCAAATTAACATATTTAACAAATGATGGTAAAACACGATTTAATCCTAATTTATATAGAAGTGGAAAAGTGTGTTTATCAATACTTAATACTTGGAAAGGCGAACAGTGGACATCATGTCAAACAATAAGAAGTGTTCTATTAACATTAATTACTGTATTACATAATAAACCTTTGTTAAATGAACCTGGTGTAAGAGAAAGCAACAAAAGTTATAAACCATATAATGAAATATTAGAATTCATGAATTTTAAAACAGCTATAATTAATATCATGAAAAATAAAACAGGATTTACAGGACAAAGTATGTGCGAATATAATAAAAAAGATATAGATAAATATATATATGAGTCATTAGATAAAAACAAAAATAAAATCTTAGAAAAATGTAAATTATTAATAACAACCGCGCCAAATGACAAAACATCAGTATATTGTTCTATGTATAATATGACCAGTGAAATAGATTATGAAAAGTTATATATCAATTTAGAAACATCATTAAAAGAATATATTGGCAAACCATTAAATAAAATTGAAAATAAATTTAAATAATATATTATATATAAATACAATATGCATTTTTGTAATGACTGTGGAAACATGTATTATATCCGTTTACTGAATGATGATAAATCTGAATTGCTTTATTATTGTAGAAAATGTGGGCACGAAAATAAAAAACTAGGTTCTAATAATGATAATATATGCGTATCAAAAACACATTTAAAAAAAAATAAAAATACGTATAAAAACATAATTAATCAATATACAAAATTAGATCCTACATTACCAAGAATTACAAATATCGAATGTCCTAATTCAGAATGTGGAAGTAATAAAGATAAAAATGATGAAAATTTTAAAGAAAAAGAAATTTTATATTTAAGATATAGT
>MDTB01172285.1_pt1 | contig 12662 bp, 11 predicted proteins | sample 811161 | NCBI WGS metagenome assembly MDTB01 (sample SAMN05326650, study PRJNA326480) | marine metagenome | isolation source: seawater | place: Mediterranean Sea | collected 2009 | reverse complement strand
TGAAAATTATGAATAAAAAAATTATCATTTATTTTTAAACCAATTTTATCATTATTGCCAGTGCAACTAATTATTAAAAAATCTTTTATCATATTTATATTTATAATTTTTTTGTTTCCTCAAAACAAATCATATTCAACTTTATTTGCAAAAAATTTTAATGATTATGGCTTAATATCAATAATGTATCACAGATTTGATGAAAGCAAGTATCCATCAACAAATATACAATTAGATGTATTTAAAGAACATCTAAAGATAATTGAAAATCAAGATATTCAATTTATTAACCCAGCAAATTTTAAGGAAAGTCTCTCCCAAAATAAAAGTAAGAGAAAAATTTTATTAACAATAGACGATGGTCTATTATCATTTTATCAAAACGCATGGCCAATTTTAAAAATAAAAAAAATACCTTTTATTTTATTTGTAAATACCAGAGAAGTTGGTTCCTTTAATTATATGAATTGGGATCAGATTCTTGAATTACATAACTCTCATCATGTGCAAATTGGAAATCATAGTCATTCACATGAGTATCTTGTAGATGAAACTCCAGAAATAATTAAAAAAGACATTTTAAAATCAATGGAAATTTTCAATGAAAAACTTGGAAGTAATTCGGAATTCTTTTCTTATCCATTTGGCGAATATAGTTTAGAATTTAAAAAAATAATTAAAGAACTTGGTTTTGATTATGCCTTTGGACAACACTCAGGTGTCATTGATGAAACAAAAGATTTGTGGGAACTGCCAAGATTTCCAATTAATGAAAAATATGGGGAGTTAAATAGATTTAAAACCTTGATGAAAACATTACCATTCAAATACTCAAAAATCATACCGGAAGATAAATATTTATCACAATCAAATAATCCACCAAATGTAAAAATATTTTTTAAAGAAAATATAAATAATCTAGAACAAATTACATGTTTTTCAAATGAAGATAACAAATGGAGAAATTCTAAGATCCTTTTTATTGAAAAAAATATTTTAGTAATAAAAATTAGTGAAAAATTTATTGGTGAACGTGGACGTATTAATTGTTCTTTAAGAGAAAGTGATGGTTTTTGGCGTTGGTTAGGAATTCAATTTGTAATTGCTGAAAAATAATTTTTATAGATTTAATTCTTTTCTTTGTACAGAATTTGCTAATCTTACTGGTTCAAAATCCATTAATCTATTCTGAACAATAATTTGTGCCAAAATTTTAGTATATTCACTTCCTGTCTCAGCATAGTTTCCAAGAGTTTTGGCCAGTTCTAAACCGTGAATCTTTTTATTTTTATTCCTTAAAGCTTTTCTTTTTTCTCTAAACTTGACGTAACTTTTATGTGTGTTTAAATTATTTTTATAAGCCTTAACAGAAGCTCTTAAAATAGGAAATCTTAGGATTTTGTGGCTTTTAGATTTGTCCTTAAGTAATGGTTCTATTCCTTTTCCATTCCAAGTCCACTGGCCAAATATTGCATTACCTTCTAGTGCAAAACGAGATGTTCCCCAACCACTTTCCTTAGCTGCCTGGGCTAAAGCAATAGATACAGGAATTATATCCATTCTGATTTTTAATTCTTCAACGTTACCTTTTTTGACTTTATACTCTAAAAATTTTTGTCTTAACCACTGCTTTTCTTTGTCTGTTGTAATTTTTCTTGAAATAATATTTTTTAATTTGAATCTATCATCTAAAATCTTTTCGTTTTCAGCAACGATCAATGGAAGAACAATTTTAATAAAAGTTTCTTTCTTTAGCTTTACACTTTGAATTTCATCTAAATCTTTAGGAAACTGAGTAAAATAAATTGGTTTTACTCTTTTTTCATATCTTACCTTGTTTAAATCATATTCTACATCTTTAAATAAACTTAAAACTGTTTCTGTTTTTAGATTTAAATCAGGTAAAATTAGTTCAGTAACTTTTTCTTGTTTTTTAATATCTTTTTTTACTTGTACTTCTGGTTTTTTTATTTCTTTTTTAGCTTTTAGTTTTGGTTTTTTTATTTCTTTTTTAGCTTTTATTTCTGGTTTATTTATCTCTTTTTCTTTCTCTACAACTTGTTTTTCTTGGGATTTGTTTAAATTATTAAATGTTGTAATTCCAGAAATGACTATCGTAGTAACACCAATAATTACAAAAAATGTCACTAAAACTTTGCCAGTCTTGCCTCTATTAAATTGCTGACTGTAAATACTGTGAAATAAATTAGTTAAAAAATTTCCAAAGAAATCATAAACAGTGGTTCCAAGTTTTGGGAAAATATTGAGAAAAGCAAGTCCAGCAGAACCCATCGATTTCCATAAATTAATAAAAAAATTAGTAACTGATTTTGAACTATCTTCCTTTAAGTAGCCTATTTTTCTAAAAAATCTATTACCAGCTCTTGAGCTGTCTTCTTTTAAATAACCTATTTTTCTAAAAAATCTATTACCCGCTCTTGAGGATTCTTCTTTAATATTATCTATGCGTCTTGAGACTCTAGTTAGTGGTTTAGAAAAATTTTCTTTAAAAAAATTAGTTTTAAAATCTTTTGGAATAATTATTTTATTTTTTCTTAATATTAATTCCAATTGACCCGATGTTAGATTTTTCTTATTCTTTATATAGTCTTGAACTTCTTTTACGCTATAAATTTTTGAAAGTTCTAATAATTTATCTCTGTAAGTTAATTTTTTTTTCATATTAATTTGCTTCCACTGAATTCACTTCTTTAACGTAATGTTTTAAAAGATTCTCAACACCTTGCTTTAAGGTCATTAAAGAACTAGGACAACCTGAACAGCTCCCTTGAAGTTCTACTTTAACAACTCCTTTTTCAAAAGATTTAAATTTTATATCACCCCCGTCTCTTGCTACAGCAGGTCTAATTTTTGTATCCAGGACATCTATGATCTTGTTAACTGTTTCATCTCTATCAACTTCACTTTTTGTATTTTTTAGTTGTTCTTTTAAAATAGGTTCTTTGCTATTTTCAAAGTAATGATTTAAATGAGAAATAACCATTGGTTTTAACTCATCCCAAGAAATATTTTTTGTTTTTTTTACCGATATAAAGTTCTTAGAAAATAGAACTAATTCTACTCCTTTAAAACCTAATAGTTCTCTGATAAACGGGTTTGTTACTTTATTAATTTGATTTTTTTGAAATTCTTCTGTGCCAATTGTTGAAATTATATTTTCAGACAAAAATTTTAAAGACTCTGGATTTGGTGTTGGCTCTGTTTGGATCATTTTAATATTTTATATTATATCAAGCCAACTTTTACACGTATATTCTTGAGGTTCTCCTCAGCTTTAATACTGGCTTTTTCAGTGCCTTTTTTCAATATTTTCGTTAAATATGCTTTATCACCCATTAATTTAATTATTTCTTTACCTATTGGAGAAATTTCGCTCACTAAAAGATCTGCTAGTTTAGTTTTTAAGTAAGAATACTCTTTTCCAGCCATTTCTTTTAGAACTCTTTCTAAATCATTTTTAGACATTTCTGAATATATATTCAAAAGATTAAGAGCTTCTGGTTTTTGTTCTAAAGATTTCAGATTATCTGGAATGGGCGCAGAGTCTGATTTGGCTTTCTTAATTTTTTTTATAATCTCATCAGGGCTGTCTTTAAGATTAATTCTTGAATAATCAGATTCTTCTGATTTGCTCATTTTTTTTGTTCCATCTCTTAAACTCATTACTCTAGAAATATTTTTAAGAATAAGCGGCTCAGGTAAAGGAAAAAAATCTTTGCATTTAAAATCATTGTTAAACTTTTGAGCAATATCTCTTGATAATTCTAAATGCTGTTTTTGGTCAGCTCCAACAGGAACATGTGTAGCCTTATACAATAAAATATCAGCTGCCATTAAATTTGGATAGATATAAAGACCAACACTGGCTTTTTCTTTGTCTGAACCTGCTTTATCTTTAAATTGAGTCATTCTATTTAACCAGCCAATTCTTGATACACAATTAAAAATCCAAGCTAGTTCAGAATGACCTGAAACAGAGGATTGATTAAAAATAATACTTTTGTTTGGATCAAGGCCAGTTGCCAAAAAACCCGCAGTGGTTTCTAGAGTATTATTTCTTAATTCAGTTGGATTTTGAAAAGAGGTTATTGCATGTAGGTCAACAACACAATAAATACAGTCCATTTTTTTCTGGAGTGAAACAAAATTCTTCAATGCTCCAAGGTAATTACCAAGATGCAAATTACCAGTGGGTTGAACGCCTGAAAATACTAATTTTTTATCTTTCATTCTAATTTGTTTTAAAGTTTCTTTTTTTTAATAATCCAACTAAATAACACGATATCAAATAAACACTAGCAACAAAACCAACAATAATCAGTAAATAAACTGATTTATATTTATATGCATATTCCAAATAATCCGCATAATAATCTAGTGCAAACATTAAAAGAAAAGTCATAAAAATAGTGCTTAAAATTATTTTTAAAATACTTTTTGGTAAATAATTTTTTAGTAATAAAAAATTCTTATCGTTAAGTATATATATGTAGATCAATACACCAATCCACGTTGATATTGATGTAGCAATGGGAATTATGACAAAGCCAATTTTGTTAAAAAAGGAAATGCTTATCGAAATATTTAATAGAACAATAATAGCAGAAATATAGAATGGAGTTTTTGTATTATTTCTAGCAAAGAAGAAGTTTGATAAAATTTTAACAAGTGCAAATGCTGGAATACCGTAACCAAAATATTTCAAAGCTGAAGCAGTCATGACAATATTTTCAAGATTAAAAGATCCATAACCGAATAATGCATTTACAATCTCCTCAGAAGCTACAATTAAACCTAAACTTGCTGGTACAGATAATAAAAGCGAAAGTTCTATTGATCTAGTCTGAATATTTGAAATTTTTAAAATATTTTTTTGTTTAAAAGCTTTTGATAAAACAGGTAAAGATACAGTTCCTACCGCTATCCCTGCTATAGCTAAATTAATCTGATAAATTCTGTCTGCATAATATAGATATGATACCGCGCTTGCTTCAAAGGAAGCTATGATTGTACCAACTAAAATATTTATTTGAGTAACGCCAGAGGAGAAAATACTTGGTAAAAGTTTTTTAAAAAAAAACTTTACTTTACTATGTAGCTTAATTTTGAATTCAATTGAAGGCTTATAATATTTTTTTGTAAAATAAATTAAAAATATTAATTGAATTATTCCTGCTAAGGTAACTCCGTATGACAATTGTTTAGCAAAATTTAAATTTAATAAATAAGAAACTAATAAACTTAGTATTAAAACAACATTTAATATCATTGGTGCTGCAGCTGCAGCTGCAAATCTATTATTAGTGTTTAAAATTCCAGAAAAAAAAGATGAAATACTTACAAATATTAAAAACGGGAAAGTTATTCTTGTAAATTCTACCGCAAGATTGAATTTTTCATTATCATCAAAAAAACCTGGTGCAATTATATAAACCAGATAGGGTGTAAATATTTCAACAAAAAAAACTAAAAAAAAAAGGATTAAGATTAAAATACTTAAAACTTCATCAGCAAATTTTTTTCCACTTTTTGGATTTTTATTTTTTGCAGAAATATAACTAGGTATAAATGCAGCATTAAATGTACCTTCTGCAAATAGTCGTCTAAATGTATTTGGGAGTCTGAAGGCGACAAAAAATGCGTCAGCAAAAATTGATGCTCCTAGAAATATTGCAATTAATATATCTCTTAGATACCCTAAAATTCTACTTAATAAGGTAAAAAAACTAAAAGTATACGTTGATGATAACAAGTTCATATAAATTCTAAATTAAGCCACAAATAATAAATAAATAATGCAATATTATTATTTATATTACATACTCATAATTTAAATGACAAAAAAATCCAAAATTGATCACTATTCAGATAAAGAAGCACTCGATTATCATGTAAAAGGAAAGTCAGGCAAAATTGAGATAAACTCTTCTAAGTCTTTAACTACTAAAAGGGACTTATCTTTAGCCTATTCTCCAGGTGTTGCAGCTCCTGTTAAGGAAATAGCTAAGAATCCTGAACTTGTATATGACTATACTAGTAAAGGAAACTTAGTTGCTGTTATTAGCAATGGTTCAGCAATATTAGGACTTGGTAATCTTGGTGCTCTTGCATCAAAACCAGTTATGGAGGGTAAATCAGTTTTATTTAAAAGATTTGCTGACATAGACTCTATTGATATTGAAATTAACAGTAAAAACACAGACTCTATTATTGAAACAATCAAAAATATTAGTTGTACTTTTGGTGGAATAAATCTTGAAGATATAGCTGCTCCTGATTGTTTTATCATAGAACAAAAATTAAAAGAAATTTTAGATATACCTATTTTTCATGATGACCAGCACGGGACTGCGATAATAACTTTGGCTGCATTAATAAATGCTTTGGACGTATCCAAAAAGAAAATTGAAAAAATTAAAGTAGTCATTAATGGTGCTGGCGCTTCTGCCCAGGCTTGTACAAATTTGTTTAAAAGCTCAGGTGTAAAAAATGAAAATATAATAATGTGTGATAGTAAAGGAGTTATTTTTAAAGGTAGAAAAAATATAGATCAATTTAAATCAGCATTTGCAACAAATACCAAGTTAAGAACTTTGGAGGAAGCAATGAAAGGTGCAGACGTATTTTTAGGTTTATCAACTAAAGATGTTGTCTCTAAAGAGATGATAAAATCTATGGCAAAAAATCCTATTATCTTTGCCTGCGCAAATCCAGATCCGGAAATCAAACCAGAAATTATCAATGAGGTTAGATCCGATGCAATAATTGCCACTGGTCGATCTGATTATCCAAATCAGGTGAACAATTTAATTGGTTTCCCATATATTTTTAGAGGGGCGCTTGATGTAAGGGCAAAAGAAATAAATGAAGAAATGAAAGTTGCTGCAGCCAAAGCAATAGCGCTCTTAGCTAGAGAAGATGTTCCTGACGAGGTTGTCTCAGCTTATGGAGGTGATAGACCAAAATATGGAAAAGATTATATTATCCCTTCAACTTTCGACCCTAGATTAATAAGTGTTATTCCCTTAGCTGTAGCTCAAGCTGCGATGAAGAGTGGGGTAGCTAAAAAAAAAATTATAGATGTCCAGAATTATAAAGATCAGTTAATAAATCGTTTAGATCCTTCGATGTCATTAATGCAAGGTATTAATGCTAAAGTAAGAAAAAATCCCAAAAGAGTAATATTTGCCGAAGGAGAGGATGAAAATATGCTCAAAGCTGCTATTGAATTCAAGAAAAACAAACTGGGCACTCCAATATTAATAGGAGCCGAAAAAAGGATAAAAGAACAATTAAAAAAAATCGGATTAGATGAAAATCATAAAATTGAGATAGTTAATTCAACTGATAAACAAAAAAGAGAAAAATATGTAAAACATTTATACAAAAAATTACAGAGAGAAGGTCAGTTAGAAAGAGATGTGGATCGACTAGTTAGAAATGATCGTATTGCTTGGGGATCATCCATGATTGCCTGCAAGGATGCAGATGCAATGGTAACTGGCAATATAAGACATTATGCTGCTTCAATTGAAAAATTAAAAAAAGTTGTTGCTCCAAGACCTGGTGAGGAGCTATTCGGTATGACGATGATTAATTCAAAAGGAAAAACAATTTTAGTAGCAGACACTAATGTCCAAGATTTTCCTTCAGCAGAAAGATTGGTTAAAATTTCCAAATCTTGTGTTCGAGTAGCTAGATTATTTGGATTCGACCCTAAAGTTGCTTTTCTATCTCATTCAACGTTCGGTAAACCAGTATCAAAAAATACAAAACATGTAAGAGATGCTATTCAATTATTAAAAAAAGAAAAAGTAGATTTTAATTTTGATGGAGAAATGCAGCCAGATGTAGCTTTGAATCCAATTTATAAAGAAATATATCCTTTCTCTAAAATTGTAGGTAACGCTAATATTTTAATTATGCCAGCTTTACATAGTGCAGCTATCTCGACTAAGCTAATGAAAGTATACGGAGGAGCAAAATTAATTGGACCCCTTCTAATTGGACTTGGTCTTCCAATTGAAGTAGCACCACTTAGATCGAGTACATCTGATATTTTAAATTTAGCTTCCGTAGCGGCTTACTCTTCAGATATAATTGACTATTCAAATTAAAGTTTATTGCGACTTAATTCAGAAGCTAAGTATATGGATGGAATAATATTTTTAACGTCATATATCTTATTTGCCTCATTAATAACTTCTTTTTTTTCTTCTTCATCCATTGCTATACCGAAAATATAAACATTTTTGTTTATAGTTTCTAAAGTATAATTTCTTGCTTTAGTTTTTTTATTAAATATTAAAGCTGATCTTAATTGACTGGTAATTAAAATATCTTTTGCTGTACTTTTAAAATTACTCTGGCCTTTAATACTAATTGCATTCTTTACTGATCGAACGCCTTTTGTTTCCCATGCCATTTTTGTTATTTTAATTTTTTCTTCTGGCTCATCTACCTTTCCTGATAAAAATATTCTACCATCAATAACTTCTGATTGAATAGTTAAAAAATATTTTTTATCTGTTAAAGCAAGTCTAGCATTTAAATTTTTTTGCATAATAGTATCATCGATTTGCATTCCAATGGTTCTAGGATCAAATGTTATATCAACTCCGGTGCCAAATCTTCCAATAGATGTGCACGAAATTAGAAAAAATATTAATAATAAACTAATTATTTTTGGCATTTTTTTTTATACTTAAGCAAATTTCATAGATTTTTTTTTTACTTATATTTTCTGTCTCAAATAACAAATTTACCACGTCTTTTAGGCTATATTTTTTTAAAAATAATTTTGCTTTTTTCTCAATTTTATCTTCATTTAAATACTTATCTTTAGTATTTTTCTCAGATATTACAACTGTCAACTCACCTTTCAATATTGTATTGAACATTTCAATTTTATCCACATCTTGACGATAAAATGACTCGTGTAATTTAGTAATTTCTTTTGCGATCATTATTTTTCTTCCTGAAAAAAATTGTTTAAATCTCTTTAAATAAAAATTGATTTTTATAGCAGGAACAAAAAAAATCTGAGAAAAAGAGAAATCAGTAAGAGATAATAAAATTTTTTCCAATTCCTTTTCAGTTTTTGGTAAAAAACCATAAAATAAAAATTTATCTGTAAATCCAGAAACGCTTAACGCAGCTGTTATAGAAGAAGCTCCTGGAATTGGAACAACTTTAATATCATTCTCTATACATTTCTCTATCAATAAGCGCCCTGGATCTGAAAGTGCTGGAGTTCCTGCATCCGAAATTAAAGACAAAATTTTGCCTTCTTTTAAATATTTTATAATTTTATTTAGTTCCTTTTTTTCATTAAACTTATGATAAGAAACTAATCTTCTTTTTATTTTTAAATGATTTAATAACTTTAAAGAATATCTGGTGTCTTCACATAATATTATATCTGATTTATTTAACACTTCTACTGCTCTAAATGTAATATCATCAAGGTTTCCAATAGGTGTTGAAACAATATATAAGCTTTTGGAAGATACTTTCATTTTATGAAAAAAAAAATTTTAACTTTAATATCTTATACTTTAATCTTTTTTAATTCTAATCTATTTAGCAATGAAAATAGTAATATTCTTAAAATAGGATTGTTAGCCCCCTTAAGTGGAGAATATAAGGACTTAGGTAATTCTTTATTATACTCCCTGAAGTTAGCGTTAGATGAAGTAAATGACAAAAATGTTTATATCATACCTAGAGATTCAGGATCTAATGATAGTAATAAATTAATTAATGCCATTGAGGAGATTAGATCAGAAGGAGCAAATATAATATTTGGACCAATTAATTATGGAGATTTTAGTGAGGTAAAAAAATATAATGATATTGTTTTTATTTCTCCTTCAAATATTAAACCTGAATTCCAACAAAATATTATTAGCATTGGTATCAGCCTTGAGTCTCAATTACTTGCTTTAAAAAAATTCATAATCAAAGAAAAAAAAAATAAAACAGTAATTCTCATTCCTAAAAATGATTATACTAATTTAATTGAAAATAAATTAGATAAGCTAGACTTTAAAAATCATAGAATTTTTAAATACAACCCTGATCCAAAAATATTAACAGGAGAGATAGAAAAACTAACAAATTATTCACAAAGAAAGAGAAATCTTGAATTAAGAAAAAAAATAGTTGAAAAAAAAGAAGATGAACAATCAAAACGTGAATTAAAATATTTAGAACAAAAATACACTCTGGGATCGGTAAATTTTGACTCGGTAATTATAATTGATTTTGGAAACAGTCTTAAAAGTGTTTTAACATCATTAGTTTTTACTGATGTAGATCAAGATAAAGTTTTATTTACTACAGTGAATCAATGGTTCGATGAAAGTATTTTTTATGAAAATACCATCAAAAGTTTATATTATCCGTCGGTCGATTATAAAGAATTTAAAAAATATAAAGAAAATTACTATAAAACTTTTGGAAACTTTCCCAGTGAGATAACAATTTTAGCTTACGATGCCATTGGACTTATTTATTATGTATGGAAGAAAAATGGGAAAATAAATTCTATTAAAGATTTCATGTTTAAAGAAAATATAAAAGGTAAAATCGGAACATTTAATTTTAATAATAAAAGAGTAATACAAAATTTAGATATATACGGTGTTAAAAATAATAAATTTATAAAATATTAATTTTTTTTTTCATTTTCTTAAAAGCAATATATCTATGGTCTATTTCAATTTTTTTTATTTTTGGCATCTGAGCAAATGTGATTGAACTATTTTTAGGAATAAAAATAGGGTCATAACCAAATCCTTTTGAACCCATTATTTTTTTGGATATAAACCCTCGTATTTTTCCTTCAACTGTTATCAATTTTTTATCTGGAAATTTTAATGACAAACTGCAAATAAAGGTAGCAGATCTCTTAGGTTTTTTTTTCATTTTTTTTAAAATTACTTGCATAGCTTTTCTAAAACTTCCGTATCTTTTCGCCCATCTTGCTGAATAAATTCCAGGCTTTCCTCCCAATGCATCAATGCATAAACCTGAGTCATCGGAAATTACTGGTATTCTAACAAATTTAGAAAAATATTTAGCTTTAAGCTTTGAATTGTCAGAAAAATTTTTTCCTGTTTCTCTAGGACTCTTAATTTTCAAGCTTAATGGAGATATTTTTTTTAGTTTTTTTGATAATAAATAGCTAATTTCTCTAAACTTGCCTTTATTGTGCGTTCCAACTAAAATTTTTTTCATTTATATCTGGTAATTATAATTTTACTTACTATATAGCAATTATCATGATCGAAGATAGTCAAAAAAATGAAGACATATTAGAAAAGGATGTTAAGAAAAAAGGACAGGATCATAAAGATAAGCAGAATATTCAAGACGAATCCAGTTCAGAGGAAACTGAAAAAAAATCATTAGAAGAAAAATTTAAAGAATCTGAAGATAAGTTATTAAGATCGTTAGCTGAAATAGAAAATCAAAGACGTAGATTTGAAAAAGAGATTAAAGACGCATTTGAATTTGGTTTTTTTAATTTTGCTAAAGAAAGTTTAGCTATTTTAGATAATTTGGAAAGAGCAAAATTAGCTATGAGAAATGATGAGTCTCTTAAAAAAAATGAAGATTTAGATAAATTTTTAGAGAATATAACAATTGTAGAGAAAGACTTAATATCCATATTTGAAAAAAATAGAATAAAAAAGATAGAAACAAAAAATAAAAAGTTTGATCCAAATCTTCATCAAGCTATGTCAGAAATAGAAGATGAAAAAGCTGAAACAGGAATTATTCTTCAAGAAATACAAACGGGGTACATGTTGGGTGAAAGATTATTAAGACCAGCATTAGTAGCTGTAGCAAAGAAAAAAACATCTAATAATGCTAAAAAAGAGGATAAAAAAGATGATTAATAACCTTGTAGAAGAGGAAAAAACACCCATATACATTTTAGAAATCAAAGGAAATTAAATAATAATGAGTAAAGTTATAGGAATAGATTTAGGTACTACAAATTCATGTGTATCCATTATGGATGGATCACAAGCTAAAGTACTAGAAAATACTGAAGGAGCTAGAACTACACCTTCAGTAGTTGCCTTTCTAGAGAGTGAAGAAAAACTCATTGGCCAACCGGCTAAAAGACAGGCTGTAACAAACGCACAAGATACAATATTTGCTACTAAAAGACTGATTGGTAGATCTTTTGAGGATGAAACTGTTAAAAAAGATATTAGCAGAGTTCCTTTTAAGATAGTTAAATCGGACAATGGAGAAGCTTGGGTCGAAGGTAAGGGAAAAAAATATTCGCCATCACAAATATCTGCTTTTATTTTGCAGAAAATGAAAGAAACTGCCGAAAAATATTTAGGTCAAGCAGTAACTAAAGCAGTAATCACTGTGCCTGCTTACTTTAATGACGCTCAAAGACAAGCAACTAAAGATGCCGGAAAAATTGCAGGCTTAGAAGTTTTAAGAATTATTAATGAACCAACAGCCGCAGCTTTAGCTTACGGATTAGATAAAAAGAATGGACAAAAAATTGCAGTATATGATTTAGGTGGCGGAACATTCGATGTTTCAATATTAGAAATTGGAGATGGCGTTTTTGAAGTTAAATCAACTAATGGAGATACTTTTTTAGGAGG
>MDTB01088790.1_pt1 | contig 12662 bp, 12 predicted proteins | sample 811161 | NCBI WGS metagenome assembly MDTB01 (sample SAMN05326650, study PRJNA326480) | marine metagenome | isolation source: seawater | place: Mediterranean Sea | collected 2009 | reverse complement strand
TATAGACCAACATTTAATGGCCAAAATTTACTATTAGAAGTTAATATATTTGGAATTAACAAAAACTTATATAATAAAGAGATAAAAGTTTATTTTATAAAATTTATAAGACCAGAAAAAAAATTTAAGAATTTAGAACAGTTAAAAAAACAAATTAAAATTGATATAATTAAGGCTTAAAAAATGTCCAAAGACAACTTGCATCTTCCTAAAACAGCTTTTTCTATGAAGGCAAGCTTACCCACTAAAGAGCCATTAATTTTGGAAAAATGGGAAAAAAATAAAATTTTTAAAAAGCTAAGAGAAAATTCAAAAGGTAAAGAAAAATTTATTCTTCATGACGGTCCGCCATACGCAAATGGGCATATTCATATGGGAACTGCCCTTAATAAAATTTTAAAAGATATAATAATTCGCTTTCACCAAATGAATGGAAAAGATTCGGTTTATGTTCCTGGCTGGGATTGTCACGGTCTTCCAATAGAATGGAAGATTGAAGAACAATATAAAAAAAAGAAAAAAAATAAAGACGAAGTTCCTATTAAAGATTTTAGACAAGAGTGCAGAGAATTTGCAAAAGACTGGATACAGGTTCATATTAAAGAATTTAAAAGGTTAGGTGTCGTTGGAGACTTTGAAAATTACTATTCAACGATGAGTTATGAAGCAGAAGCTCAAATTGTTAGAGAACTAGGAAAATTTCTTTTAGATGGTAGTTTATATCAAGGGTTCAAACCTGTTTTATGGTCTACAGTTGAAAAAACAGCTTTAGCAGATGCAGAGGTTGAGTACATGGAACATATTTCGAATACAATTTTTGTGGCTTTTAAAGTTAAAGATACCAAAAAAGATTTTCTTAAAGATGCTAGTATAATAATTTGGACCACGACTCCTTGGACCATCCCTGCAAATAAAGCTTTAGCATTTAATAAAAGTATAGAATACTCATTAGTAGAGATTGATGAGTTAAATTATTTTAAAGATAAGAAAATAATTATTGCCACCAAATTAGTTGACTCTGTTGTAAAAACTTGTGGAATAGAAAATCACAAAATTTTGAAAACTTTTAAAGGTTCAGAATTTCAAGGAACTATTTGTAGCCATCCATTCGTTAAGATGAAATTTGATTACGATGTCCCAATGCTTGAAGCAAATTTTGTTGATTTGGAACAAGGTACTGGAATAGTTCACTGCGCCCCAAGTCATGGACCAGATGATTTTAATCTATGTTTAAAGAACAATATTTCATCAAGTTATACGGTTGATAACGCGGGTTTGTATACAAAAGAAGTACCATATTTTACTAGTACACACGTATTTAAAGCAGATCCTTTAGTTATAGAAAAACTTAAAGAACAAAATCAATTATTAAAAGATGATAAATTAAATCATAGCTACCCTCATTCTTGGAGATCTAAAGCTCCTTTAATATATAGAGCCACACCCCAATGGTTTATTTCAATGGAAAAAAATTCTTTAAGAAATAAAGCTATTAAAGCAATTAATGAAACAGATTTTTATCCAAAGAAAGGAAAAGATAGACTTCTTTCAATGATTGAAGATAGACCAGACTGGTGCGTTTCTAGACAAAGAGTTTGGGGCGTGCCTTTACCTATTTTTATTAATAAAAAGACTAAAGAACCTTTAAGGGATCAAAAAGTAATAGATAGAATTGCTGAAATTTATGAAAAAGAGGGTTCAGATTGTTGGTTTACTGATGAAGCTAAAAAATTTTTAGGAGAAGATTTTAATCCTAACGACTATGAAAAGCTTAATGATATTGTAGAAGTATGGTTTGATAGCGGTTCTACACATAGCTTTGTTCTTGAAAAAAGAAAAGATTTAAAATGGCCAGCTGACATGTACCTCGAAGGTTCTGATCAGCATAGAGGTTGGTTCCATTCGTCATTACTTGAGTCTTGTGGCACAAGAGGTAAAGCTCCTTTTAAAAGCATTTTATCCCATGGCTTTGTTGTCGACGGCAAAGGTTTAAAGATGTCTAAGTCTTCAGGAAATGTTATTTCTCCAGAAGAAATACTTAAGAGTTATGGCGCCGATATATTAAGAGCTTGGGTGGCTTCCTCGGATTATGCTGAGGATTTAAGAATTGATAAGACTATATTAACGCAACATGCTGAGTCCTATAGAAAAATAAGAAACACTTTTAGATTCATTTTAGGCAATATAAAAGATAACTTTGAACCTCAGTCACTTAAATCTATAAATATTAAAAATTTTGAGGAGCTTGAACAATATATTTTACATAAGCTTTTTATAATTAATAATTCAGTGCAAGAAAGTTTGAAACATTACAATTTTCATAAACTATATAAAGAACTTTTAAATTTTTGTGCTCTAGATCTCTCATCTTTTTATTTTGATATAAGAAAAGATGTTTTGTACTGCGATAACTTAAACTCAAAAAAAAGAAAAGATTGCATCACGGTTCTAAATATAATTTTAGATTGCTTATTAAAATGGTTCGCTCCTATTTTGGTTTTTACAACAGATGAAATCTACAGTTTAGTCAGTAAAGAAAGTAAAAATATTCATGAAAATGTATTTCCTGTAATACCTACAACATTTAATAATTCAGCTTTAAATGAAAAATGGAAACATCTTTTTAAGATTAAACAAGAAGCTAATATTGCGATAGAAGAAAAGAGGGCTAGTAAAGAAATTGGCTCAAGCTTGGAAGCAGAATTAAAAATTATTACTGATAATAAAAATTTTGAATTATTAGAAGGTTTAGATTTAGCAGAATATTTTATTACATCTAAAGCTGAAAAAGTTAAGACTAAAAACAAAGAAGAGTTAAAAATTGAAGTTAAAAAAGCAAATGGAACAAAATGTCCAAGATGTTGGAAAATTTTAGATAAAAAGTGCGTTAGGTGCGAAGAGACTATAAGATAAAATATTTAAAATGAGCGTTTTTAAACAATTTGATAAATCTGATTTTTCATTTTTGCTTCAAAAAAAAAATTTATTCTGCATTTTATTAGCAATAGCAATATTTTTTTTTGATAGGATCTCTAAGATTAAAATAATAGATCATCAACTTTATAATGATAGGGTTTATATTAATGATTTCATCAATTTAGATTTAGTATGGAATACTGGGATTGGTTTTGGTCTTTTAAGCTCAAATTCTAGTCTTATTTATAATTCAATTTCAGCATTAATAGGAATTATATTAATTATAATAGTTTTTATGATTATAAAGTCCAATTTATTTGAAAAAATATTATACTCTGTAATTTTAGGAGGTGCACTTGGCAATTTTTACGATAGGATAGTATATTTTGCTGTTCCAGATTTTATAGACTTTCATTATGAAAGATTTCACTGGTTTACTTTTAATATCGCAGATATATTTATTACTATTGGAATATTTTTACTGATTATTAAAGAACTGTTTTTTAAAAATGAAAAAAATTAAGATAATATTATTTAATTGTATATTAACAGCCTTTTTACATTCTTGTGGAGGAGCATCTGATGCTGCAAAAGTTTTGACAAATGAAAAAGTTACAAATACTGACGAGTTTTTAGTAAAAAAAAGAGATCCCCTGGTATTGCCACCTGAATACGATACCTTGCCCGAGCCTAATTCAGCTGAAAAATCAAAAAAAACTGAAGGTGATAAAATTAATGAGATTTTAAATATTCCAGAAGAGCAATCGTCTACATCTAAAGGCTCTTCCTCAGTAGAAGACTCTATTATGGAAAAAATCAGAAAGTGAAGAATAGTAAAAAAATAAATAAAAAATTTTCTAATATTTTAAATAATATTTTTGTAAATCTTGATAAACCTAACAATGCAATCAATTCTTTAAGTAGTAAATTTAAATTAAACTATAAATTTAAAGATTTAAATAGATTTAAGAGATTCAATACTGTTGCTATTATTGGTATGGGGGGCTCCATACTTGGATCAGAAGCAATTTATAATTTTTTAAAAGAAAAGATAAAAAAAAAATTTTTATTTTTAAACAATATTGATGAAGAAGAGCTTAAGAAAATTAAGAATAATAAAACTTCAAACAAAATACTTTTTATAATAATATCTAAATCAGGCAATACTATTGAAACATTATCTAATATTATAGCTTTAAAGATTGTTAAAAAAGGAAGTGAAAATATAATAATAATTTCAGAAAAAAAACAAAATCCTCTTTACTTATTGGCAAGAAAAATGAAATTTTTTCATATCGAACATAGAAGTTACATTGGAGGTAGATACTCAGTCTTGTCAGAGGTTGGTATGGTTCCTGCTTATCTAATGGGAGTGAATGTTTTAGAATTAAGAAAAAATTTGCTTAAATATTTAAGAGGAAAAAATAAGATTTATTTAAAAAATAATTCAATTAAAATAGCTGAGTTTTTACAAAAAAGGAAAATTAAAACTCTAATTTTTTTCAATTACGTTCCCCAATTAAATAAATTTCTATATTGGAACCAACAATTAATTGCTGAAAGTTTAGGAAAGAAAGGAAAAGGTTTTTTACCTATAATTTCTCCTGCACCAAAAGATCATCATAGTTTATTACAGCTTTATCTAGATGGACCAGAAGATAAATTTTTCTATGTCTTTAGCAACGATATTAACAACAAAAAAAAGCTAAATACAAATATTTTAGGCTCAAAAATAAATTTTTTAAATAATAAAAGCTTAAGTCAAATTAAGTCAGCTCAAAAAAATGCATTTTTACAATCATTGAAAAAAAAGAGAATTCCATTTAGAGAATTTAAGATTAAAGATTTTAGTGCAAAAGTTTTGGGAGAGTTATTTTCATATTTTATACTGGAAACAATAATTGTAGGAAAATTAACAAATATTGATCCATTTAATCAGCCTGCAGTCGAACAGGTGAAAATCGATACAAAAAGAATACTATCTTAAAATTTTCCAAATATTATTTTTGAACGTCCATATTGTTTTATTATTATGGGTTTTAAAATATTTTTAAAATCTTCAGAAGATTTTCTCTCTCTATGAATTATGACAATATGGTTTTTTTTATAACTTTTTTTTTGTTTTATCATTTTTAGTTCTTCAAGATAGTTATTATTTGCAAAAGGTGGGTCCAGAAAAATTACTTCAAACTTTTCAGAAAGATTATTCTTTAAAAAATTTTCTATTTCATCAACTACAACATTGACATTTTTTTTTATATTTAAATTTAATAAATTTTTTTTTAAAATTTCAACTACATTTTTATCTTTTTCTACAAATGTAATTTTTTCTGCTCCTCTTGAAACACATTCTAATCCAAAAGAACCAATACCTGAGTAAAGATCTAAAATATTTGAATTTTTAAGGTTTATATTTATTAAATTAGAGTGTGTTATAATATTAAAGATACTCTCTTTAACAGAGTCTTTTAAAGGTCTAGTTGTTAAAGATTTTAAAAAAGATAAAGTTTTCCCTTTAAGTTTACCACTAATTATTCGCATAAATTTTTTTAATTACTCTCCAACCAATATCTTTTCTAAAAAAACCGTGCTTCCAATTAACCCTTTTAATTATTTTAAATATATTGCTTCGTATTTTTCTATAAATTTTTCCTGTAGAAGTAATATTTAATACTCTACCTCCATTTGAAACTAATTCATTATTAATTAACTTAGTTCCAGCATGAAAAATAAATGAATTCTCATTAAGTTTTAATTTATCAATATTTTTTATCAATTTATTTTTTTTAATTTCACCAGGATATCCTTTAGAGCACAAAACAATTGTCATGCATTTAAGTTTTTTCCATTCTATTTTGATTTTATTAAGCTTCTGAGAAATTGCTGCGTTAAAAATTTTTACTATATCTGTATTTAGTCTAGGCAAGATTACTTGGCATTCTGGATCTCCCATTCTAACATTATATTCTATTAGATAAGGTTCATTATTTGTTATCATCAAACCAACATACAGAAATCCTGTATATGGTTTTTTTTTATTTTTTAGAGCTTGCAAAGTAGGCCTTACGATTTTACTAATAATCTTTCTTTCTAAATTTTTGTTAATAATTGGCGCAGGCGAATATGCACCCATTCCACCAGTGTTAGGCCCTTTTTCATTTTCGCCTACACGTTTGTGGTCTTGGGCTGAACCAAAAAATTTATAGCTTTTTTTATCTACAATCAAAAAATAACTAGCCTCCTCACCTTCTAAAAATTCTTCTAGAACAAGTTTTTTCGATGTTTTGAACTTACCTTGAAATATTTCGTTTGAAACATTTAAAACTTCATTTTTTGTTTTGCAGATTGTTACTCCTTTACCAGCGGCTAATCCATCCGCTTTGACAACTAATGGGAATTTAGTTTTTTTTAAAAATTGAATTACATCTTTTTTACTTTTACATGTTTTAAATTCAGCTGTTGGAATTTTATATTTTTTACAAATCGATTTCATAAATGCTTTTGAGCCTTCTAGTCTTGCTGCATATTTATTTGGTCCAAATACTTTAATTTTATTTTTATTTAAAAAATCTACTATTCCTTTAACCAACGGCTCCTCTGGACCAACAATCACTAAATCTATTTTATGTAATTTAAGAGTTTTGAGCAATTTTCTAAAATCAAGAAAATTTAAGTCTATGTTTTTTGCAACTTTTGCTGTTCCTGCATTACCTGGAATACAAACTATGTTTTTGGATAACTTAGACTCGTATATTTTCTGGCATAAAACATGCTCTCTGCCTCCACTACCTATTAATGCAATATTCATATGAAAAGATATATTATATATAATTTATAGATGAATAAAAAAAAAGCTAAACTTCAATATAAGCATAACTCATTTGATATTATTGAAGAAGGGAGCTTTGTGACGTGCGCTGTTTCAGGAAAAGAGATACTATTAGAAAATTTAAGTTACTGGAATGTAGATCTACAAGAAGCTTATTTTTCACCTTTAGAAGTAAATGAACGATATAAGAAATTAAAAATTAAAGATTAAATTAATTCATTACTTCCACCTGTCATGAGTCCAAATCCATTGATTAGGATTCTTAGAGATCATATTTTCAATTACTTGATTCAATTTTTCAGAAATCTGAATTTTGTTTTTAAAATTTGAAGATTTAATTGGATCATAGACTTTCATTTTAAAAAAATTTTCATTTGTTCTTTCTATAAATACTGGAACAATTTCTAAATTATACTTTAAAGCTAGCTGCCCAGGTAAAGTTGTAGTGTAAGCCTCCTTATTAAAAAATTTAATTTTTTCACCTTCGCTTACTCTTTGGTCGACCATAAGTGCAATACTATTTTGATTTTTTATATATTCAATAGACTCTCTTACCCCTCCGCGCCCTTTTTTTATTTGGTTTTTACACACGTATTTTCTTCTTAAATATTCCATAAATGGATTTAAAAAAAAGTTATTTAAAGGCCTATAAATTGTAGCTAAATTAATTTTTTTTTTAGCAATTTCCATAGACATAAGCTCAAAGTTTGCAAAGTGACCCGAAATAAATATAACTGGTTTATTATTTAATAATATTTTTTCTAATATTTTTTCTCCATCAATATTTATATGTGAATGTTTTTTTTTGAAGTCTTTTAAAAAGATATATTCAACAAAAGTCATACCATAATTAGACCACATGTTAGATACAATTTCTTTCTTTCTGTCCTTAGAAAGATCATTAGAAAAATTCTTTAAATTTCCATCTACAATTTTGCTTGATTTTATAACAGGACCTATTTTTCTAAAAATAAATGAAAATATTTTTCTGCTGATTAAAAGACCAAATATTTTTGCAATTAGAAAAAATAAGTAAATTATCAAAGCTTCAAAGAAATATTTTATTGATTTCATCATTTACAATTTGAAATTTGACTTATTAATTTATCCTTTTCAATAATTTCTAATTTTACCTTTAAAAAATTAACGTGTCCTAGTCTATAACTTTTAATTCTAAAGTAATCTTTTTCAGTTGTTATAAGTTCACAGTCATTTTTTAAAGCCTCATCTATCATTTTTTTGATTTCAAACTTACTAAATTTATAATGATCTGGAAATTCAATCTTTTTGTATATTTTAAGTTTATTTTCATTTAATAATTTGAAAAAATTATTTGGTTCGCCTATACCAGCAAAAGCAAAAAGTTTTTTGTTTTTAAATTCTTTAATATTTTTGGGCAAATATTTAGAGTAAAAAATTTTTACATTCTTTGAAATACTAAAAATCTTTTTTTCAAATAATTTATTTTTATCTCCATTTATTATAACTATTTGAGTTTTTTTTATAGCATTCATATTTTCTCTTAGTGGACCCGAAGGCAATGTCATGCCATTGCCAACTAATTGATTGCCATTAAAGCATAGAATATTCAAATTTTTTTTTATTGAATAATCCTGAAAGCCATCATCAAGAATAGCAACGTCATGACCCTCTTTTTCAGCTTTATTTATAGCTTTTGATCTAAATTTATCTAAAAAAAGACAGTCCACACTATTATTGATCAAATTATGTTCATCAATATGTTCTGTATAATATTTTTTTATTATCGCAGGTTTTTTTTTGAGTTTTTTCAATTCCTTTGCAATTAATATGGATAAAGGAGTCTTTCCAGTTCCGCCTATGTAAATATTTCCAATACAAATAATTGGAATTTTAAATGAATTTTCTATGGTAATCTTTTTTTTTAATCTCTATTAAAAATTGAAAAAAAAATGAAATAGGAAGCAGTAATAGAGATATCAAGTTATTCTTTTCCCAAAATTTAGGCTTTAAAACTCTCATTAATTAATTATTTGATCCAATTCATTAGAAATATCTTCTAATATTTTTTTTCCTAAGCTATTAATAGTGCCAATTTCTTTGCTGTTAATTTCATTTGATTGACTTAAATCCATGGTTATTTTCATAGATAATTCCTCTTCATCGTAAACTTTTTCAGATATCTTATATTTATTAAAAAGCTCATATATTTCTTCAAAATTGTATACATAGGGACCGTGATAAATTTTACATTTTAATTTTGCTGCTTCAATTGGATTTTGGCCTCCTACAAGCTTAAGTCTTTTTATCATAGACTTTCCAATAAAAACACTTTTACAAAGGTCTAAGTAAGTAGAGGTCACACCGTAAGAATTTATTATGATTATTTCTTTACCTTTTTTTATTAATTCACCGTTAGAAAGAATTTGGCAGTTTAAATTAAATTTCTCACAAGATGATTTAATTTTTTCAGCTCTATCAATGTGTCTTGGAATTATAATCGTAATTATATCTTTATAGACTTTTTTTATATTTAAATGAGTTTTTAAACAAAAAATTTCCTCTTCTTTATGGGTGCTTAAGGCGCACCAAAATTTATTGACTCTTAAAATTTCTTTATTTTCATTATTTAAAGCAATTATATTATTTTCTGCAGCTAACTTAATATTACCCAAATATTTTATATTTTTTACTTTAAGTTTTTCAAGATATTTTTTTGACTCTTTACTACTTGGTAAACATAAATCAAAAGATTGAAAAATTTTTTCAGCTAGTTTAGGCATTACATTCCATCTCAAAAAAGTTTTTTTTGTTATTCTTCCATTGAGAAGAACTAGAGGAATATTATTTTTTTTAATCTCTAAAATAAAATTTGGCCAAACTTCAGACTCTACAAATATAATTAAGTTTGGTGACCATTTTTTCAAAAACTCTTTTACCAGACTAGGTTTATCGATCGGAAAAAATCTATGAGTTATATTTTTTTCGCTTAATAATTCCTCTGAAAATAAATTAGAAGCACTTAATGTAGTAGTAGTAATTAAAAAATCAAATTTTTTTTCTTTGTTTAATTTTTTAATTAAGGGGATAGCACTTTTTAGTTCTCCAAGACTAGCCGCATGTATCCAAATTAATTTTTTATTATGATTTTTATTGATATTATACGCTGAACTAAATAATTTTTCTTTAAATCTAATTTTATCTTCTTTATTTAAATATTTCCTAAAAAAAATTACAATTATTATTATTGGAAAAAAAAAGTTAATAAGATAACGATAAATGAGCAACATTTACTTTAATTGATTTTGATATAGAGCTTTATATTCTTCACTATTATTAATAAGATATTCATGTTTTCCAGAATTAATTATTTTTCCATTCTCTAGAAAGAATATCTTATCTGCGTTATGGATAGTGGAAAGTCTATGCGCAATAACAATTGTTGTTCTCCCTTCTATCAAATTATTGATTGCATTTTGCACAACTCTTTCAGACTCAGTATCTAGAGATGAAGTAGCTTCATCTAACAATATTATTGGTGACTTTTTGAGGATCGCTCGAGCTATTGATATTCTTTGTTTTTGACCTCCAGAAAGTCTAACTCCATTTTCACCAACCATAGTATCTAGTTTATTTGGTAATTTATCTATAAATTCGTCAGCTGCTGCAAATTTACAGGCCTCTTCAATATCTTTTTGAGTAGAATTTGAGTCTGCATATGCAATGTTATTCTTAATAGTATCATCAAACAAAACAACATCTTGACTTACTAAAGAAATTTTTTTTCTTAATGATTTTAAATTAATTTTAGTTATATTTTGATTGTCAATTTGAATTTCACCTTCCTGCGGATCATAAAATCTTGGTATTAAATTAATTATAGTACTTTTACCCGCTCCACTTCTTCCAACTAAAGCTGTAATTTTACCGCCTTCAACTTGTAAATTTATATTTTTAATAGCTTTTTCCTTTGTAGTTTCATATTTAAAAGTCACATTTTTAAAAACTAAGCTACAATTTTTAGATTTAAGATCTGGAAGGTGATCTTCATTTTTTATTTCTATAGGTTTATCAATAATTGTATAAATTCTTTTTGCTGCTGCACCACCTTGATATGCAGTCATATTAATTGTCGCGAGAGATCTGATAGGCTGATATGCCAACATCATAGCAGCCAAAAAAGAGAAAAAATTATTTAGTCCAAGCTCGCCTGAATTTATTAATTTACCGGAGAAAAAAATAAACCCAGCTATCATTATCCCAGTTAGAGCTTCCATAATCGGAGTAGCTCTGATCATAATGGCCGCAACTTTGATATTTTTGTCAACTGCTTCGGTAATTACTTTTTGTGCATTTTTACTTTCCTGTTCTTCTTTTTGAAAAATTCTTATCATCCTAGAACTTCTTAATATATCAGCGAGATAGGCTATTAAGTTTCCAGATAATTTACTTGCCTGAGTTGTTGCCTTAGCCACTTGTTTTCCAAGATTTTTTGCTAATCCACCTGCTAAAGGTATCATAATGATTGCAAATGAAGCCAGCTTCCAGTTTTGATAGAACATTAATCCAACCAAAAAAATAACTGAGAAAGAATCTTTCATTAAATTTAGTATACCTGTGCTTACAAAATGAGATACTTGGCCAGTATCAAACTGTATATTTGAAATATATCTACCTGAATGTCGACTATCTAATGTTTGAACATCTGTAAATAATATAGATTTAGCAATTTTTTTTTGCAATTCACCAGAAATTCTTTGACCTACAATGTTAATATTTAACCTTGCAAAATATAATGATAAACCTTTTGAAGCGAAAGCAAAAATAATAGCTAGTGGAATCACCCATGCTAAAGTTTGATTTTTATCGATAAATATTTTTTTTACTGCTGGATCAAGCAGCCAAGCTATTAAAGAAGTTGTTCCCGCAACACAAATTGAAAGAATTAAACATAGTATTATTCTTCTCATATGAAACTTTATATGTTCTTTATAAAGTCTTTTTATTACTGGTCTTAACTCTTTAAAATCCATAATTAATTAAAAAATATAATTGTTAAAAAAATAAAAATACCTGATAAATTATTAGTTTTAAAAGCTTTGAGGCAATTAATATCGTTGTTCTTACTAAAAATTTTTATTTGATAAATTAAACTAAAAGAAAACATTAAAATAAAAAAAGTTGATAAGTTAATTCCTATATTTTCTTTGAAAGCATAAATCATTAGTAAAAAAGTAATTAGGTAACATGTTCCAACAAATAATTTTATATTTTTTTTAAATTTTATAGCAGTAGATCTAATACCTATAATTTCATCATCTGCTATATCTTGTAATCCATAAATGGTGTCATAACCCAATGTCCAAAATATGGCTGCAAAATAAAGTATTATAATTTCATATGAGATTTGATCCAATATAGCGGTATAACCCATTATCATACCCCAGTTGAATGTTAAGCCAAGAAATAATTGAGGCCAGTAAGTAATTCTCTTCATAAATGGATAAGAAAAAGCTAACAGCATAGATCCTAGACCTAAACATATTGTTAGAAAATTAAATTGAATTAAAATTACAAAGGATATTAAACAAAGTAATAAAACATAAAAAATTGATTGATTAACTGAAATTTTACCGCTAGCAATTGGTCTTTGTTTAGTTCTTTTAACTCTTTTGTCGTAATCTTTATCAACAATGTCATTAAATATACAGCCAGCACTTCTCATCAAAACAGATCCTAAAAAAAATAAAAAAATGTATTGAAGTAAAACATATAAATTTTGATCAGAAAAATAGGCATAGGCAAGCCCCCAAGAACAAGGCCAAAATAAAAGCATAAAGCCTATAGGCTTATTTAATCTCGTTAAATCTATAAATATTTTTAAATGATGCATGAAATATGACTTGTAAATATCAAACACTATCTACATAATCAATTT
>MDTB01018565.1_pt1 | contig 12662 bp, 11 predicted proteins | sample 811161 | NCBI WGS metagenome assembly MDTB01 (sample SAMN05326650, study PRJNA326480) | marine metagenome | isolation source: seawater | place: Mediterranean Sea | collected 2009 | reverse complement strand
TTGTTCCCGTCGAGTCTCGCCACATCTCCATAGAGCGGGAAATACGTATCAAACCAGGCTTGAGCTTGGGCTTGGGTAGAGAAATCGCTGCAGTTCTTCGTGTCGCCTGGATTCTCCGGCGGAGCGGTCGTCGGTGGCGCAGTCGTCGGCGCAGCAGTTGTAGGCGGAGCAGTCGTAGGCGGCGCGGTCGTCGGTGGCGCAGTTGTGGCTGGCTGTTCGGCTGCGCCATAGCAGCCATCAAGCACCGACTGGATCGCTGTCTTCTCCGTCGGATCGATGCTCAGTTCCCATCGGGCTTTCACGGAAACCCAGCTAGCTAAGTACTCGCATTGGTATCCAACAGATGGTGGAAGCCATTCGGCGGGGTCTCGATCGCTCTTTGATCGGTTCGAGGAGGCGGAAACGGCGATCAGAGTCAGTGGTGAGGTTTCGTCATTCGCAAATGCTTCTCGTCGAGATGAACTCCAGCTGTGCGCGCCGGAATCCCATGCCTCTGCGAGCGGAACAAGATGGTCGATATCGAACGACCGCGGGTTCGTTGTTGTTGTTCCGTCGAAGGCTGAAAGCCACAGGCCACTCGTCGGCCGACAGCCGTCACTCGTTTCGACGGGCTCGAGCGATTCTGCGGTGAGGACTTCGTATCGGGTGTTGCAACTGTCACCATCAACGTCAGACCAATGATCGAACAGGTCACGGTCATAGCCGACACGAGCCGGTTCGGCCTCGACACGAAGCGAGTCGAGCAGCGCCTGCGTCGCAGAAGCTTCCGGTGCTTGGACAGGCTGGCTTTGGGTGGCGGTGGTTGTCGTGTCTGGAACTGTGGCCGTTGAAGACGACTGGTCGGACTCGCCCTCAGCATCGGAACTACCGGCGGTGGTTGTTGTTTCTGCAACTGTGGCCGCTGAAGCCGACTGGTCCGACTCGTCCTCAGCGTCGGTATCGGATGCAGAGCTATCGACGGCTCCAGCTTGGTTGGAGGACTCTTCGCCAGCATCTATCGAAGGACCGTTCGAGGCCTCAAGGTCTGCTGCGTCATCAGAGAGCCCACTCGCTATAGCGAGGAGAACCAAAAGGCCCATTGGAATCACAAAGCGCTTCTTTTTGAACCAGGGACGCTCACCCGAACTTTTCGAAAACCAGTTCCTAACAGGATCAAGCGCAGACGGCAGAGCTCTTCGGTTGTCACTGAATCCCTTACCGCTCGCCATAGGCGGATTCGAAGAAGCAGAGAAGTGTTCCCCAACTGGAGAAGCGCCTGCAGCTGGCGGTGGCGGAGTTGCGCGCTTCGGTGGAGGTGGAAGGCGCGAGCTGTTTGGCTCAGAGGGATCGTCAACAGCCACAAAAGGAAGATAGCTCTCCAATTTGCAACCAGCCTTCGGCCTGACATGACCGGAGCATCCAGACACCTTGGTGGCGTATGGTGCTGCGCAGTTTCAGTGAACAAATCTCCCGGAGTTTGAGATGAGCAATCTTCAACGAGTCGCAGCGATCGTGCTTGGAATGTCGGTCCTAGCCGGGTGCAGCTCGACTATCGACAGTCTCAGCGTGGGCGATTGCTTCAACGCACCTGAAATTTCAGACGTGGCAACGGAAGTCTCAGACGTTGACGTTGTCGACTGTAGCGAACCGCACCGTTACGAGATGTACGCCATGGACGAACTGACGAACAACAGCTTTCCGGGTGAAAGCCAAGTGGCTGACATGGCCGACGATTACTGCTTGTCGCGCTTTGAGACCTTTGTTGGGATGGAGTACGACTTTTCCGTCTACTACCTTTACTCGATCTACCCGACGAGCGGATCGTGGGCGCAAGGAGAGCGATCGGTCCAATGCGCGCTGGGGCTCGATTTCGGCACGAAGGTCGGGAGCGCCCGCAACTCGCAAGAATAAACGTTCTCAGCCAACGTCAAGCCCGCTCTTCTCGCTTAGCTCGAAGCGAACACGCACGAAGGGTCCCAGCTCACGCAGGAGGAAAGACAGCCACGCAAGCAGCCACGGGCCTGACACACCCAGGAACATCCAGACACCTTCATGGCGTATGGTGCTGCGTAGTTTCAACAAATCGATCGACTGGAGACCGAGATGAACCATCTACGGATCAGAAGGTCGGGAGTTCGAATCTCTCCGGGCGCGCTGGATATGTCCCTCGCAATTGCGGGGGACATGCTGGTTTTGCTCACGAGCCAGCCACTGGGACCAACGCCCACGTGGCGGATGACCGCTACTGCGAGGAGGGCTGCTGCCGCAATTCCCTGGCGGCGCTGATCAGGATCAGTGCAGAGATGATCATCTGGGGAAGGTATTCCGACCACGACGAGACATACCCCCGAGCGTCACCATAAAAGGCATGGCCGACGAAGACGAGCAGCATGATGCCGCCAACGGACGCAGCGAGCTTTGCGAAATCTCGGCCCTTGGCGATGAGACCGACGGCAATCATGATTCCGGCGATCGCCAAAATCTTGTAGCCGTTCAGACGCTCATACGTGATGGCGATCTCCGGTACCGGTTCACCCCAGGCGGCTTCGGCGCTGTCTTCAGCGAAGAGGCCCATGAAGAGACCACCGCCGATTGCAGTTCCGGCTGTGCCAAGCCAGTACCAAAACTTCAGATGCAAAACGTTGTTCATGCGGGGGACGCTACTTGAACACGTGCGACCGCTCTATGGCCACACTGCACCGAGCGTCCACCGTCTCTGAACGTCATCGTGCTGTCAGGCCATCACGCATTGATGATCGGTTGCTCATCTTCGTCCATGAGTCTCAACCGATGCAGTCGTTCCGCCAACCGCGCCGATTTGCCCCTCCACTCGTCCTGATCGCCTTCATGCTTGCGGCTCGCGCCTGTGCGCCGTCGGCGCCGACAACAAACCTGCCGGCGGCAACGCCAAACGTCACTGGTAGTGCGGGAGCGGTGGCCGACATCGCTTCTGTGTATGCAGCACCAACGCTTGAGGCCGTCATGACCAAGGACATCGTCTACGCCGAGGGGCTCTCCCACGAAAGCTGGGGAAGCGAATCTGCGGAGGCGACGGACCTGTTGTTGGACGTGTATCGGCCCGTGCGTTTCGAAGAGGCAGTGATGCCAGCGATCGTGATGATCCGCGACGGCGGCTTCAATGGAGGGAGCAAACGCACAGGGTGGATCAGCGAGTGGGCGCCATGGTTCGCAACGGGTGGTTGGGTCGTCTACTCGATCGATTGCCGCTTCTCAGGCGACCACGGCACCTTGCCGTCCAATTGCCTCGAGTTGCCCACCGAGCTGACCGAAGCGCAGATCGACCAGGCGTAGGCTCTTTACCCTGCGTGCCGCGACGCCAAGGCGGCAATCCGTTGGATCAACGCAACCGCCGACGACTGCTCGGTGAGCACTGACCACATTGCTGTGATCGGCGGATCGGCCGGCTCAGTCCTGGCGGTCGGGCTCGGGGTGAGCGAGCAGGAAGACTGCACCGAAAAGATCTCAGTCGACGGTGATCGACCACTGGGGCGGGACCTCAATCCTGGTTGGGCTCGAACTCGTGGACGGGGTCGATCAGTTCGACGCAACCGACGCAACCGTCTCAATCGTTCACGGCACCGAGGACCTGACCGTGCCCTTCTGGGAAGCCGAGACGATTCAGGCTGCCTTCAACGAGACGGGTGTCACATACGAGTGGAACCCTCTCAAGGGCTGCGGTCACGGCGCATGGGGTGCGACCCTGGACGGGGAAACGCTTTTCGAATCCGCCTACGACTTGATCATCGAGACCCAAGCGCTGCAGGTCGACAAACCGGGGACGCCACCCAGCTGAGCGATACGACCGCCACATCTACTCGCCGTTCAGAGAACTGTTGCGAGAACCCGAGGTCGCTAAGCGAGTTGTCGGGCCGGCCTGGGCCCATCGAGCGCAACCGAAACCGGTGCGCTTCGTCGGTGCGGTCTACGCTCCGAATCCATGGTCACGCAGAAAACGTGGAGTTGCCGACCATGTGAGCGACCACTCGAGTCGACGGTGGACGGCCGACGCTGCCCTGAGTGTGGGGTCGTGTTCCCCGTGGTCGACGGCATCACGTTCGCTGAACTGGCCACAACTTCGCTCGGCACGGGTCCGAAGGTCGATCTCGGCGCCGCCGTGGCATCACATCGGCGGCTGATCCATACACGTCGGGCACGCCGACACCTCGAGCCCTACGCGTGGTTTCGGCCCTTCAACGAGTCGAGCCGGGCAGTCGATCGCTTCCTTCCGCTCCTCTCAGCATCGCTCGAGCCCGGAGTACCGATCCTTGACTTGTGGAACCGCACCGGTTGGACAGGGGCGTGGCTCGCAGCCACGTTCCCGGAAAATCCGGTCATTTCCATCTGGGAAGGCGACACAGAAGTCCTGGGACACGGAGGATTCCTTCACTGGTTCGAGAGCGAGCGTCGGCCCGCAAACCTTGAGTTGGTATTCCACTACCCAGGCACCGTGCTGCCCTTTGCGTCCGCACAGTTCGGCTTGGTGCACGGTCTCGACACCCTGCACCGCTATCCGATCCACCCCCTTCTCGCTGAATGCCTCCGAGTCGCTACTCCAACGGCACCGATCTTTTTCCCGCACATCCACCTGACGAACAGCGAGCCCGATCCGTTCTTCGAACGCGGGTGTACTCAACGGCATGGGCGCGATTGGTCATCGCACTTGTCGACGGTGCTCGCTGGCGACCCTCGACGTGCATGGGTCCTGTCCGAACCGGCGGCCTTCGATCGCTCGACTGACCTTCTGCTGGTCGACGATCCCGACACGGCTGACTACAACGCCACGATCGTAATCGGGCCGCGGGAGTGGGACGGCATTCGGCTTGCGCCAGCCCCAGCCAGCACGCCCCTCGACGACTGGAGTGTGCTCATGAATCCGCTTGCACGGATCGACGATCATGGCCGAGTCGCGATCGATCGGACTGCGCTCGGCGGCACCGTCGGGCACATGATCGATCGCCACGAAGCCGGAGTTGGGCGTCTTCTGGCGGCAACCGGGCGGTCAGTCGCTGCGACGACTGCGCAGGTTGCGGTGTTGAGCGAGGCAGGGGCATCCGTGGGCGAAATCCGCGCAGCGATCGGCCACACGGCCGCTGATGCAGGCATCGCAGAATTGACGGAACACGACCTCGCCGTGTGCGAACCCGTCGGCGAAACTACTCGGAGCGTGCAAGGCCACTTCGCCACCGGCTGGCCGGAGCGCGATGCCACCCTTGCAGCGGTGTGGGAAGAGCGTGCGTGGCGTTACGCCAACCATCCCGTCATAGTCACAAGCGAGGGCGACGAATTCCACCTCGCCGATGTCGAGTTCGTGGTCGAGGCAACTCGAGCGTGGCTGGATGATCGCGGCGTGGGCCCGGGCGATCGTGTCCTTGTCGTCGCAGGCCACCACCCGGCGAACGTCCTCGTCACCTGGGCCATCTGGCTGTCTGGGGCGGTCGTGGTTCCGCTCAATCCTGGAATGGCATCGGTCCACCTTGCGGCTGCAGTGGATTCGGTAGGGGCCTCAGCGATGTTCGCTGACGAAACCGGTGCGAGTGCGCTTCGGCACATCGGTGCAGAGCCTGACGCAGTCCTCGATCCACTCGAACCCGATCTCGACGAGCACGAATCGCATCTGGGGGCACAGCTCGACGCATTCGCCGACGTTGCGCCACCACCGATCGTCCGACGTGCACCGGCCGACGACGCTGCGATTCTTTTCACCTCGGGAACAACCGGGCCAGCCAAGGGCGTTCGCCTCTCCGGCCGTTCCCTCTGGTGGACAGGTGGCGTCATGGCCGACCTTGCCGACCTCAAGCCTGGGGAGCGTCTCTGGTCGGTCGCAGATCCCGACACGATGTCCGGTCTGCGCAACCCTTGCGTCGCCGCGATGCGCTCAGGCGCCACCATCGTCGTTCCGATCGGACCGGACGGCCGTGGTCCGCTCGCTGCAGCTGATCTCGTGCGCCGGTCAGCCGTCGATGTCGTCGCCGCTGGCCCCGTATTCATCTCGGCGCTCGCGAGCACCAGCAATCGGGTGACGGGCCTCGGCCAATTGCGATTGCTGCTGTCCACCGGTGGCCGACTCGAACCCGGCGATGCCGCAACGGTGGTAGCCGCCTGGGACGTATCCGTGCGCGACTACTACGGCCTGACAGAGACTGGAGGGTTGTGCATCGGCAGGTCAGACGACGACGCCTCCTCGACCGATGGAAGAATCGGCCGACCACTCGGCGCCGTTGTGCGCATCTTCGATAGCAATGATCAGCCGGTCCAGGCCGGTCAGGTTGGGGAGTTGGCGGTGTGCGGACCGGGAATGTTCTCGGGCTATATCTCCGGCACGACCGGCGTCGACCAGCGTGACGGCTGGGTCTTCACTGGGGACCTCGCCTGGTCGCACGACGATGGCTCGGTCGAACTGCTGGGACGACGCGACTCGCAGGTCAAGACGGCAGCTGGGCGCATCGTGGACGGTGAGGCGATCGCCGCAGTCCTCGCAGGGCATGCCGACGTCGTGAGTGTCGAGATCGTTCCCGATGCGCTTGGCCGAGCGGTGGCCCACATTGAGGCGGTGGCATGGTCTTCCGGAGAGCTTGAGATCGAACTCCGGTCGTTGGTCCGCGATCACCTCGGGGCTGATGCCGTACCGGCCCGGGTCGAGCTCCACGGAGCGCCGGGGAGTCACTAACCGATGCCGACGTGGAGCGATGCATGGGACGAACGTGCCCGGCCCGACGGCACACCGTTCGTGATCACCGACCGTCTGCGCCTCACCTACGGCGATCTCCGCGACGCCGTCGGCCGCAGTGCCTCGTGGCTCAACTCACATGGAATCGCCTCCGATGAGGTGGTCGTCGGATGCACCGCCGACTCGGTCGAGCTGAGCCGCCTTTCGGTCAGCGTGCTGCTGGCCGGCTACTGCTTCGTTCCCCTCGACCCTTCGGCCACCACGAGCGAACTTTTGTCGGCCCTCCAGCGTCTCAAGGTCGGGGTGATCGTTGCAGACCCCAGAGTGATCGAACGGATCGGTGACGACCACGACGCCAGCCAGGTCGTGCCCGTCACGAGCGCAAGTGGAACCTCGATCGCCGACCGATTACTGCGTCGGCGATCCGCCGAGTCGCCGATCGATGGCTTCCCAGCCGTGCTCGCCGCACACGACCCAATCGCACCTCGCGACGTTGACCCCGAAGACGTAGCGCTCATCATCTTCAGTAGTGGTTCCTCTGGAGCACCGAAGGGCATCCAACTCAGCCGTCGGGCGCTTACGGCTCACCTCGAGACGCTGCGTGAAGTGTTCGACCACAACCACAGCGTGATCCACAACGTCCTCCCGATGCACCATAGCGACGGTCTGATCCAAGGTCCGGTGCTTGCATACTCGGTGGGCGGCACACTGGTTCGACCAGCTGACTTCACCGTTGGTGACCTCCCCGTGATTCTCGATGCGATCTACGCACACAAGGTCACCCACATGATCACGGTTCCTGCAGTCCTGGCGCTGCTGACCCGGCTTGGGTCCGCCTACGCAGATGCCTTTGACAATGATGCGTTTCAACTCATCATGTCCAACGCCGCGCCACTGCCTACGGCGCTGTGGGAAGAGATCGAGTCACGCTTTGGTGTCGTCGTCTGCAATAGCTACGGCCTCACCGAGACCGTCACCTCCTCACTGGCAAGCGGCCCCGACGAGCGCCGTCACCGCCGGGTGGGGACTGTCGGTCGACCGGTGGGTGCAGAGGTCATCCTGCTTGACCCCGCTGGCAAGGAGATCGCGGAACTGGTTGCCGAGGGCGAGATTGGCATCCGCGGTGAGCACCTTTTCTCCAGCTACCTCGGCGACCCGGAGCGAACGGCCGCCGTGTTCGACGGCACCACGTTGCGCACGGGTGATCTCGCCAGCCGCGAGGCCAACGGCTACATCCGAATCATCGGACGGACGTCGCACATAATCATAACGGGTGGCGAAAACGTCGCCCCCGACGAGATCGATGCTGTCTTGCTCCAACACCCGTCGGTGCTCGAGGCAGCAACCGTCGGCGTCGACGACCCCGTCTGGGGGCAACGAGTCGTCTCGGCCGTCGCACTGGATTCAGAGGCCATCGGCAACATCGACGAGGCCGACCTCATTGCCCACTGCCGTACAAAGCTATCCGGCCCTCGGGTGCCGCGGTCCGTTGTCGTGCTGGCGGAGATCCCGCGAACAGGCCCGTCAAAAATCGACGCGAACGCAGTGGTGGCGGCGCTCACAGCAGTCACGCTCGATGGTGATGACCTTGAGGCGGAAGTGCGCCGCCTCGCCAGCCGCGTCTTCGGCACCAACGTCGAAACGCTCGACCTGCACGCAGCTCCTCGAGATACCGAGGGTTGGGACTCAATCGCCCACATGGAACTCGTCACGCTCGCCGAGGAAGCGTGGGAGATCGAACTCTCCAACGCCGACGTGATCGGGATCGATTCACTGCATGATCTCGTGCAGTGCATCCGTCGTCGCATGGAATGAGTGTTGCCCAACGATCGTGGCTGGCCATTGGTATGGCGGCGGTACTCGTACTCGGCGTGTTCGCAACGGCGCTGGTCGTCACCGATCACCGCACGCCTGCTGAGCGCGGTGCGATCGCGGCTTTGGAGCCCGTCGCCGAGCGGCCTGATGGCCACATCGGTGTCGTCGTTCTGGGGACGAGCCTCAGCCGAAACGCTCTCTCCACACACGGGGAGCTCGGCGCAGCATTAGCGGCCGCCGGCCTTGGTGAGGTCGCTGCTGCCAACCTCAGCGTGCCCGTAGCTTCGATGAGATGGTACCGGGAGGTGCTTGATCATGTATGGGCTGCGAATCCCGACATTCTCGTCATCGAACCTGGCATCTTCCTCAGTCGCCCGTTCGAGCACGATCGGAGCCTCCGGACCCGAATCAGCCAATGGTTCGAGTCGGCAGAGCCAGTCGACATCAACGCCTCTATATGCCGCCCCCGAAGCGACAGGCTTTGGAAGCGGAATCTGGGGCGCATCGGGCGAGCGTTAATTGGACATGACAGCACTGACAACCTTGAGAGGCTGCGAGCCTTTCTCAACGAGGCAGAGACTCGTGTGGATCGGATCGTGTGGGTCGTACCGCCGAAGTCGGCGATCTGGACTGAGGCTGTTGGCGGTCGTCATTTAGTCATCGAACGCCAGTTGATTGATGCAGCGGCGGATCTCGGCGTATCGCCAGTCGCGCCGATCAAACCACCACCACTTGACCACTACTGCGATTTCTCACACCTCAACCTCGACGGTGCTCAACAATTCCTTGAGACGTGGGCGACGGCGACAGTGAAAGCGATCGTCGAGCCGTGATCGAACTCTGGCATATCGTCATCGTCGCACTCCTCGTCGGCATTGGGGTCACTGCTCCCTCAGCGATGCGTCCGTGGGTGCACGCTGCCGGAGGGGCGATCGTGTTGGCCACGATCGCCCCGGCCACCGCTTTTCTTCTCATCGTCCTTACGGGAATCGTGCTCGTAGCAATCTCGCGGCGCCGGCTGACCGCCACCGGACTTGTCGTCGTCATTGGCGGCTTCCTCGGGTACCGCATTGCGATTGCACTCGGTATGACGGTCGACAGCGTCGTCGTCATCGGCGCTGCGTTCGCGGTCCCTCGGTGCGTCCACGTAATCGTCGACGTGGCCACGGGAAAACTGGCCCAACCTCGCTCCGCTGCGGTCATCCAGTACCTGTGGTTCTGGCCGACGATCGTCATCGGACCGATTCATCGATTCGACGAACACCAGCGTGAACAACGCCGGGCTCGGTGGGACCCACAGCTCTCAGCACGCGGCGTCGAGCGTGTGGTCACCGGCTTGTTTGCCGTACTCGTGGTGGCGAACGTCGTCACCAGTCAGTGGCTCGCCACAGCGATCGAAGAGTTGCCGGTTCAGCGGGCGGGGCTTCGTTCGGTACTCGAGAGTGTCGAGTACGGCCTCACGCTGTACGTATCGTTTGCCGGATGGTCGTCGGTCGCGATCGGGCTTGCTGCGCTGCTGGGCCATCGGGTGGTGGAGAACTTCCACCACCCATTCATGCAGCCGAACATCGCTGCGTTCTGGCGCGGCTGGCACGTGTCGCTCACCAGGTTCGCTACCGAGTACGTGTACCGGCCAATCGCTGCCCACTTCCGCAGCCACCTTGTCGCGGTCTTTGCGACCATGGCCGCAATTGCCACCTGGCATGAATTGTCCGGCCGGTACCTTGCGTGGGCGGCGTATCACGCGCTGGGCCTCGCTGTTCATCGACGCTTCGCTGCCTGGCGAGGAACCGACGACGTTGCAAATCAGGGCGTCTTCGCAAAGGTGGTTTCGACCGTGGTGACCTTCGTGTTCGTAATACTTGGCTTCACCTTCACGCGGTCGGCTGATCTTGGTGCCGCTGCCGACGCGTTCTTGCTGATGGTTGAAGGAGGGTGGTTATGAAACTCGTGGAATGGCTCTCGCGGCTCGGTTTTTCCGACCGTCTCGTCATCGTGGTTGCTGCCGTCATCTACGCAACAATGGTGCTGCTGGTGCTCTGGTTTTGGTCGGAACCTCCAGCCCCGTTCCGGTACACCGAGATTTGACAGCTCTGGTGCTCCAGCCCGGCCAGCTCAGCGCAGTCGGTTCACAAACCAGCTGAGGAGAGCAACGGCGACTACGAAGCGCTCTGCAAGGCGAGGAGCGCAGGACAGTGACATCACCAGAAAACGACCAGACAACAAATACGAGCCGCGTTGACCGCCCACGGTTGATCATCCTGCTGTTGTTCGGCTTGCTGCTGGCTCAGTGTGGTGGCGGAGGCGAGAGCAATCGTCGGAACCAACTCGGACTCCCCCGTCCATTTCGCAAAGCGCTCCACACCCACGAACGCCGCACCAGCAGTTCGGCAGTCAGGCGGTGGCAGGCGTCGGCTGGCGGTTGCGCAGCGACGCCCGTATCTCCTGAGCGATGAAGATGACGAAGAACTGCAGCACCGAGAGGCCAGCCATCGTGGCGCCGCCCGCTGTGTTGTAGTGGAAGCTGATGGCGAGGCCCAGCGTGACGGCGATCGAACCCGACACGACGGCGATCATCATGATCATCGGGACTCGCTTCGCCAGCAGCATCGCCGTGGCCGGCGGACCGACCAGAAGGCCGAAGACGAGCAGCGTGCCGATCGCTTGGAAACTGGCAACGATGCTGAGTGCCAACAGCGAGAGCAGAACCGCCTGGGAGAGGCCAGGTCTCATTCCTAGAGTGAGCGCTTTGTCACTGTTGAAGGTGAGCGCAAGGAACGGCCGGTAGAAGACTACCGACACAGCGATCACGGTCGCTGCTGCGATCGCTTGGGTGCGGATATCGTCGTGGGTCACGCCGAGTACATCGCCAAAAAGGAGTGCGGTGACCTCGATCGTGAACGAACGAGCTCGGGACACGATCACCACGCCCAACGCGAGCATGCCGACGAAGAGCAGACCGATGGCGGTGTCCTCCCGGACGGTTGTGCGAGCAGACACCGCAGTCACGAGTCCGCTCATCACGAGGGCCGATAGGAACGCGCCCACCACCGGGCTGAATCCCCAGAGCACCGCCAGAGCGATGCCGGGGATTACGCCATGGGCCAACGCGTCGCCTAGGAAAGACAAGCCCCGCAGCACGACCCACGTGCCAACGATGGAGGTGGCGACGACCGCAACGAGGCTCGCTACAAGCGCTCGTTGCATGAAGGTCGGTTCGAAGGCCTCCGTGAAGAACTCGATCACCCGATCAGGATGCCAGTGCTCCGGCGATTCGAGTTGCGTTGGTGCGAACCATGTCGATGTATGTAGCTCCCTCGGAATCGCTGTCACCTAGCGATTCGGTGAAGAGCTCGACGACCTGGACACCGCTACCGACCTCGTCGGCAAGGGTCTGGGCGAGCTGATCCGAAGCCGATACGTCGGAGAAGATTGCCGGCACGCCCTCTTCAGCGATCAGTTCAGCAAGTTCGGCTAGGCCGGCGGCGCTGGTGCCGTCGAGGGTCGAGCCACTCGGGATGATCGCTCCAGCGACCTCAAAGCCGTAGCGGTCGGCGAAGTACCCGAAAACCTCATGGTTGGTGACAAGCACACGGTTCTCGGCGGGAATGCCGTCGACCAGCGCAGCAACCTCGGCGTCGAGCGCCTCGAGTTCTCCGTGGTACGCCTCCGCAGCTTCAGTGACGGTGTCGGAATCGATCCCGTCGATATTGGCGATGAGGAAAGCAGCGATGCCGTCGACGGCGGCGGCCATCTGGGCCGGGTCGGTGAAGAAGTGGGGATCCTCGCCGCTGTGGTTGTGGCCCTCGTGATCATCGTGGCCCTCGTGATCATCGTCGCCCTCATGATCATCGTGATCATCGTGATCATCGTCACCCTCATGATCATCATGATCATCGTGACCCGAGCCGAACTCAATAGTCGACACAACGCTCATTGCCTCATAAACGCTGACGCCGTCAGACTCGGCACCCTCAATGACGTCGAGGAGACCCTCCTCGAAGGAGCCCCCGTTAACGATAAGCACGTCGGCGTTGCGCATGGCGTCAACCTGTTGGGCCGAAGCTTGGAAGTCGTGCGGGTCTGCGCCTACCGGCATGATCGTGACGACCTCGACGGCACCACCAGTGAGTTCGGTGACGACGTCACCGAGAATGTTCGTCGTAACGACAACCGTGGG
>MDTB01118437.1_pt1 | contig 12663 bp, 12 predicted proteins | sample 811161 | NCBI WGS metagenome assembly MDTB01 (sample SAMN05326650, study PRJNA326480) | marine metagenome | isolation source: seawater | place: Mediterranean Sea | collected 2009 | reverse complement strand
ATACTAAAGTTTCTTTTATTATCTTTATCTTTTGATTTTCCGTGTTTTGTCTAATATTGCCCCAAATGTTAATTCTTTTTTTTGTAAATATTAAGTAAATTATTATAAAAACTGTAAATATTAAAATTGCAAAAACAGTAACTTTTAAATTTACTATTAATAATAATATAAAAATAAAGATTAAAATTAGACTTTCTAAAATAAGCAAAGCAAAATTTGTCAAAGAATGGGAAAGTAAAGTTAAGTCTGTCGAAATGTTTCTAATAAAAACTGATGAATTTTTATCAGAAAAAAAACTTAAAGATTGACTGAGATAATTATCTAAAAGTTTTAATCCTAATAATGTGTGAAATTTTTTAATGAATTTAAGTTGATAAATATATGTGATTACTAAAAAAACGTTTTTGAAAAGAAAAACAGATGCAATCAATACACTAATGTATATTAACAAATTTGACTCATCTATTCCATCTAAATTAATAATAGGGTTTAGATAAATTAGATAGCTATTTTGATCTCCAGTATTTGTAAGGATTGACAATAAAGGTAATATTAAACTAAGCCCTAACATTTCAAGAAGGGAACCAAAAAATAATAATATAACAATAAAAATTGAATGTAATTTTATATTATTACCTATAAATCCAAACAGACTAAATAATTTCACAGCTATATATGACCCAATTAATAAAAAAACCTTATATGACTTAATTGAAAAAAATGTATATCACTTAATAATTAAAATAAAATAAATAAACATTTAAGTCTTGAAATTAAAAGTAATATTATTACCAAGTACTATTCCACTTAAAACATGATATAGTTTAAGTTAAAATGTGGCTAAAAATCAGAATAAATTAATATAATTTTTTTTTGTTTCCAATACATCTTTCCATAAACCGTAACTTGGCCAAAATTGATTTAACTTGGGATTATTTTTATTCTTTCCAAACGCACTGGCTGAAAAATATAACTGAATTATAAGTCTAAAAAAATTTTTTTGATTAATAGTTTTACCTCTATGAAATGCGCGAGTGTCTACAATAAATGAAGATCCAGCAACACCTAAAAAAGATTTAACTTTATTGCTAAATTTTTTGATGACATATTTGTGTTCAATTCTTAATTTAGTTCCCATCACATAAGCTAAAGGATTAAAAAAGTTAAAACTATGAGTGTCCTCTATAATTTCGAATGGTCCTTGATCATCATTATTAACATCTGTTAAGTATGTCATAACTTTTAAATCTCTAAGATTATCACAATCTCTATGCCACATTTGAGAACTTAAAACTTTACCAACATCATCATATTCTTGAAATTGCACATGAGGTGTTAAAGTAAACCATGCATCAATACCTAGTAATTGTGGTTCGCATCCTAAAATTTTTTTTAATGACTCAACCCATTTTTCCTTAATCGCATACTCACATACAACTTGATTTTTAAGTAAGTCTTCTCTATTCACATCTAATCTAATTAGTTTCTTAGATTTATAATATTCAAAATCAATTTTTCCGTCTTCATTGAATTTTAATTTTTCATTGTCAACCTCATGATTTCTTAACCTCATTTTAATGATTTCATTATAAAGATTACTTACTTCTATTTTATCTAAACTTTTATTTAATAAAAAACTTTTTTTAAATAAAGATGGTCTTTTAATATTAAAATTTAAAAACTTAGAAATTGTGTGTATTAGTAATCCGTCACTGTACTTAAATAAATATCTCATTATTTGATAAGATGTTTCTGAATTTTTATATGAAATATCTTTTTTATGCTTATATAAATCTTTAAAAAATATCAATGTTGATTTTATTATTTTCATAAATATTAGTATTATGTATATAATTCTTACATAAATTTTAAGTAATGTTTTTTAATAAATCAAATTAAAAGAAATTTAAATTATGCCTATAAGTAAGTTTTTTTATCCAAAGTATGATATTGATCTTAAAAGATTGGGTAATGAATATGATGGAGGTTATTTAATCTCAAAAACAACACTTAAAAATACAAAAAATTTAATTTCACTTGGAATTAATGACGATTGGTCGTTCGAAAAAGATTTTAATAAAAATAATTTGAAAGCAAATATATACTGTTTTGATAATCAGTTGGATTTAAGATTTTTGATAAAAAGGCTAATAGTTGATTTAGTTTTTTTTATATTTAATTTTAATTTACAAAATATATACAAAAAAATTTATAAAATAATTGATTATATAAAAGTTTCAAAAAAATTTTTTTTTTACAAAAAAGAAATTTCTTATGGAGATTTAAAAAAAATTTTAAAAAATAAATCTAAAATTTTCGTAAAAATAGATATTGAAGGATCAGAATACAGAATCTTAGATGAGCTATTGAGCAATAAGGATATCCTAGGTGCTATAATTGAATTTCACAATTTTAATTTAAATATGGATTTAATTGAAAAAAAATTAAAAAAAACAAAATTGAAAATAGTGCATATACATGGGAACAATTATTCAAAAATAGATAAATTGAATATTCCTGAGGTCGTTGAAATCACTTTAGATAGAAATGTGAAAAATAAAAAAATGGTTACATTACCAAATATATTAGACAAACCAAATAACTCAAAAAATAAAGAAATGAAGCTAAGTTTTTGTTAAATAATATTATAAAGGCTTTTAACAAAAATTAATTTTTATTAAGATTCAATTTCTTTAAGAATTTTTTCTTTATTACCTTTATTGTGTCTTAAACAATTTGACAAGACTGATCTCTCCATAACTGTATTTAGTAAAAAAGTTTTTCTTAAAAATTTATTCTTTCTAAATATATCAATTATTTTTAGAAAGCTAAATAATTTATGAAAAAATATTATTATATTTTCTTTAAGATAAGAGTCGCCAATATTATAATTTTTTGTTTTAAATTTTTTTTCATATTTTTTTCTAATTTTGTCAAATGCCCAACAATCATGAAAATATTTTTCTTTAAAAATTTCACCCTCAGTATAAAAAGACTTCAGTTCGATAGCAAAATTTATAATATTGGGATGCTTGCAATTAAATAATATAAAACCCGTTTCTGTGAAAAAAGAACGACCTAAGTATGTTAGCATATTATCGTATTTATAAATATTTTTTTTTACCCAATTAATATCAACTCTATTCAAGAATTCAGTGTCGGCATCAATAAAGATAATTGCATCATATTTTTTATGATTATTTATTATTTCGTTCGTGTAAGCAAAAACTTTGAAACAAAATCTCAAAGCATCTTTGCTTATATTTTGATTTATTGAACTTGAAATATTTAGATGCTTAAATTTTTTAATGAATTTTAACAAATCTGGTATTTGTTTATACATTCCATCATCCTCGTTATATATTTTTAAGTCAAACGGCCAAGAGTATGTTTTCAAAAATTTATATGCATATAACTCTTTGATTTTATTATTCCAAGTTGTTAAGACTAATATTTTCACTTACTGATTTTCTTACTTGTAAGTTTTTATAGGCTTTGATAATTTTTCTGATAAAGACATAATAAAATTATAATTTTTATCTATATAAATGATACAAAAAATATTCATATCTAAATCTTTCAAAGATATCAAAAAAATAAAAAATAACTTTTACAAAAGAAACTATGAGCTTTTGAAGCAGGCAGAAAATTGGAATAGAATATATTCAAAACAATCTAAAAGATTGACCTGTAAAAATTGTAATTACAAATTGAAAAAAAAAATTTTTTCTATGCATTTTGCAAGTTATACCGTTTGTGAAAAATGTAGTCATTTAAATGGTCTAAACAATGATACTGAAAAGTTTAATAAATATCTTTATAAGTCAAATAATACAAAGTTTACTAAATTTTATGATAAGGACTATAATTCAAGAGTAAAAAACATAAGTAAGCCAAAACTTAACTTTTTAAAAAAAATTATGAATTTAAAAAATAAAAAAATCATTGATATTGGTTGTGGTGCTGGTAATTTTGTCAAAGCATGTGAGAATGATAAGATCGAGTGTGTTGGATATGAACCAAACAATGCTGTTGTTAATTTTGGAAAAAAATATTTAAAAAAAAATAAAATTATAAATGTTGGATTGAATGATTATTTCAAAATAATTGAAAATACAAATGCTAAAGTTATTTCACTTCTTGGAGTATTGGAACATCTGAGTCAACCTAACAAATTTTTTGAAGCATTTAATAAATCTAAAGCTGATTATATTTTTTTAACGGTTCCTTTGATGTCATTTTCTGTAATTTTAGAAAATGCTTTTGAAAATGTATATCCAAGAGTTTTGGGTGGGGTACACAATCATTTATACACAGAAAAATCCTTAAGATTTTTGTTTAAGAAATATAAATTAAAAATAGTTGGCGAATGGTGGTTTGGAAGTGATATGATGGATTTACACAGATTTATTTCTGTTAGTCAAAAATCTAATAAAAAAAGTAGTTACAAAAAATTAATTGATAAATATTTCACAAATATTTTGGATGATCTTCAAAACGTTTTGGATAAAAATAAATTATGTTCAGATGTACACTATGTTCTCAAAAGGAATTAGATCTCAAATAAAAATTACATAAATTTCTAAATTTTTCACTTATTTTTCCAATTGCATAAATACATTTATAGAAAATTGTTAATTTTATTGAATTTTTCTTAAAGTAGAAACCTTGATTTAAAGATCCACTAAAGTATTTTAATTTTTGACCACCTGTCATCCAAAAATAAGCAAATTTTTTTGATCCAATATTATTTATTGGGGGTAAATTTTTTTTTTTAATTAATTTTATTAATTGATTGTGATTTTTTGGTGCATAACATACTTTCAATTTATCAAAATTTGAGTGTCCAAATAGTATCGAGGGTAAACCTTGATAATTTGCTTCTATTGTAAGATGAGAACAAAAGGCTAATGACACAAAGCATTTATCTAACATTGGATAACTTGAAATTTTACTTTCAGGACCGATGACCTCTACATTTTCAAATTTTTTACTTAAATCTAGAATATTTTTAACAAAATCCCATTTTACTCCTTTAAGCCTAGGGTGCATTTTTACCCAAATTTTAATATTATTTATTTTTGACAATGAAGATGAAATTTTTTTAATTCCGTCAAATTGATCTTTATAAAAAATTTTTGCATACTCTCCACCTAAGGTCTCAAATTCATCATCAGAAGTTGAAAAAATTACTACATTTTTTTTTTTATGATCCCAATTTAAAGGGAGAGATAATAAATTTTGATGTTTGTTAAATGATTTCTGAATTACATGAGCGCCATTTCTAATATGCTCATAATAATCTTTAATGATTTTGTTTTTTTTCTTATCATTTTTACCTTCTTTCCATCTTTTATTAACCATATTGGTAAAATTATTCATGTCAGTTGCAAGATTGTTTCCAAAATTAAAAATTCTATTTCTGTGTCCTTTAAATTCCATATTGTCTACGCTTATTTTATGTTTTTGAGCAGCTCTAAGAAGAGGTCTGTACTGATTTAATCTGGCATTATACATAATCACTTTGTCAATCTTAAGCAAAATGATTTTTTGATAAAAAAAATCAAAAAGTTGATTGGAAGTATTTAATAAACAGTTAATGGAACTTCTTGAAAAAAAACCAGTTAAATTTTTATCTCTTGATAAACCTATGTAACTTCCATAAGCTGCTAGTCCTGTATCAATTTTTTTTTTATAAAAAAAATTTTGAATTTGATTCCTTGAAAATTTTTTATTTATTGTGTTGTTAATTTTGCTTGGAAGTAAAACAATCTTGTAATTACCTTTTAATTTTTGTAAGTATCTTTCTTTCTTAAAATTACAAGTTGCACAAATAAAATTTGAGGAATAAATGTTTTTAGAACAAGCATAATTCTTTCCACCTTTACACAGCACAATAAAAACTTTATTTTTTTTATCTAATTCAATTTGAGTTTTTGATAAAAGAATTTCTACTTCAGGATAATTAAGCCCAGTAGGTAAATAAACTAAAATATTTTTCATTAGTAAGCTATAATTTTTTTAAAATTACTAATAAAAAAAATTATCATTTTTATAAAGCCTGATTTCCAAGTAAGCAAATTGTTAAATAAATATCCATTATGTGTGTCTATTGGATTATAAAATTTAAACTTTTTTCCAAAAGTTGACATATAAAATGCATAAGGATAAGTTTCACTCAATTTAATTTTTTTAAACTTATATTTTTTATCCAATATCCTTACTAAATGACGATAATTTTTTGGGTGAATTGCAACTTTCTGTTTTGAGTAGTAAAAATTTCCTAATGAAATTGATGGCTTTCCCCAATAAGCAGATTCCACAATAATAGTGGAAGTATAGGTAGCAACAATATCTGCGGTTTTCATTAATTCATAAGAGTTAACTGGATCTTTAGAATAAATTATTTTAACATTTTTAAGATTTGAGTACTTTTGCCATCTTAGATCATCTTTAGTTTTAAAGTTATTAGCACTTGGATGGACTCTCACTATTAATTCAATATCTTTATATTGATTACATGCTTTTACAAGTAACTTAAATTTTTTTTCTTGATTAAATTTTTGAAAATATAAAGAAGATAATTCTGCATCTCGTGCTGTATAATAAACTACTCTTCTTTTATTTTTACTTTTGTATAATTTTAATCCTTTTTTTTGATTTTTGGTAAAACTTTTTGATGTGTATATATTTATTTTTTTTCCTTCTTTTCTTTTTTTAAAAAAATTTTTTGCTATTTTTATTTTATTTTTGTTTGCATTTTTCCAATATTTAAGAATTTCCTTTTGTGTATTATCAACATTGTGAACATCAGTTTCGTAAATTTCATATTTCCTATAATTAGACCCCCTTTCATGACATAAAATTTTAATTTTTTTATATTTTGCGTACAAAACAATAGGTAATGAAGTTGCAAATCTGTTGTTAAATGTAACAATTATGTTTGGTTTTTCTTGTTCAACTAATTGTTTAAATCTTTCTAAGACAATTGCAGAACTTACAAGTAATCTTCTTACAAGTTTGATATTCTTTATTGTATTAAAATTATCATCTTCATGAAGAGAAATTAATGATGAGGCTACTCCATATCCTAAAGAAAAATTTTTATATTTATAATGTTTTAATTTATCTAAATTACCATAGAATTTTAAAGACCAGTTATTAATTTTTTTTAATACTTCACTTTTACACTTAACAAATTTAAACGATTCGATATTTTTCTTTTCTAAAATCTCAATTAATTTATCAATTTTTTTTTCATAACTTGCACCAAATACTCTATAAATAAGTTTCAGATCCCAATCCGTCCAAGGTAAATCTGAACCAAGGTATGCAAACAAAACATTAAAATTTTTTTTCTTATAAGTTAAAGCTATCTCTGCTGATGTTTCAACATGAGGATTTGCTGGAATTGTTTCACAACATAAAACTTTCATATTTTCATAAAAGTTTTTAACCACATCTTAGTCAAATAAACATCTCTCTTGTTGTGGATGTCTATACTATAATCCAAGACATATGGCGCTACCTTAGGTCCCATGAATTGCCAGGGTGGTTCTCCATTTTGTCTGACTAAATATTTTTTTTTTATAACCCAAAAATTATGGGATAAAAAATAATTATTCTCTAAATCTTGTCTGTTAGATGAAATTTTTTTCTTATTCTTGAAAAAAGAAGTTAATTTGCCATTTTTTAATTTTTTTGCCCTTAAAGGGTGATGGTCATTATCTAAAGTTACCGGTACAACAGCTGATAAAGACTTATCTTTTTTAATTTTAGAAATACAATTGTCAATCCAATCAGTTGTGATGGTTGCACAATTTGCTAACAATACAACTACTATATCATTGTCATCTAAATTCTTAATATTTTTTAAAGCATGAGTCAGAACATCCGAATGTTTGGAATTTTTTCTAGAGAGTGAAGAAGGTCTATTAATAGATTTAAAACCTTTTTTTCTTGAAACATTTAAAATTTTTTTGGAGTCACTAGATGCGTAAAATTCACTTAAATATTTACTTTTTTTTGCAGCATCAACAGGATACAAAAAAATTTCTTTATCAAAAATTTTTATAATATTCTTGTTTTTAAAAGTGCTATTTTTTTTTCCTGTGAGTATTGCTATTGCTTTCATAAAAATTTTTCATTTTAACTAATCTTTTCTCAAGTGAGATTCTACTAGATAAACCAATTTTTTTTAAGAATCTATCTTTCATTTTACTTTTAAAAATATCTCCTTTAGTTTGTTCTTGAATCTTAATTTTTTTATTCGATTTAAATATTTTTTTTAATTTTTTAATTATTTGTAAAACAGATATTTCTTTTCCTGAACCTACATCAAAAATTTCTTTTCTATTTTTTATAAGTTTAACGGAAGTCATAATATTTACCACATCTTCAACATGAATTAAATCTCGTGTTCTTCCTAAAGAACCTTTTACATAAATTTTTTTATATTTATTAGACAGTATTTGTGCTAAATAAATTGAAATCATTCCTTGCTTCATATTTAATAAATTTTGACCTTCTCCATAAACATTAAATAATCTTAAAATTTTAACAACTTTGTTGTAATTCTTTAGAGATAGAAAAATTTGTTCTGCAATTAGTTTAGAATATCCATAAATAGAATTTGGAGATAAAACTTTTTTTTTTTTTATAACATCGCCATAAACTGCCATAGATGATGAAAAAAAACATACCTTTAATTTTTTTTGATTTTTTGCCCATCTACAGAAATTTATTGTCGAAAGTACGTTATCTTTATAATCTTGTACCGGATCTTCTTCACTTTTTTCAGCTGAAGATTGTCCTGCTAGGTGATAAGCAAATTCTACATTTTTTAATTTTAACAAGTTTACTTTTTCTGATAAATCTTTTTTAATAAATTTCACATTTTTTTCTTTAAAAAAAGTTTTATTTTTATCTAAAGCAAATATTTTATTTTTTTTGTTTTTGGCTAATTTTTTAACAAGGTGCTTACCTATAAAACCTGCGCTACCTGTAATTAATATGTTCATTTATTTAAATTAAATTTTAAGTTAATTTAACATAATCTATTTATTGAGTTTAAAATAAATTATTTGAGGTAATTACATAAAGCCTAAATTGAAATTATTTTTTCTTAATATGCATTCTAAGTTTTTCAGCTACTGGTTTTTCAATATCTAATATTTCTTTTTCACTATTTGACATTAAAGCTTCAGTAATAACTTTGACTCCTCCAATCAATCTTGACATTCCCTCTGGTGTTAAAGAGGCTGACTGATCGCTTCCATACATAGTTCTATCTATAGTGAAATGTCTTTCTAGTGAAGTAGCTCCTAACGCAACAGCAGCATAAGATATTGCTAGTCCACTTTTTTCGTGACCACTATAGCCAACTTTGCAGTTATATCTATCTTTTAACTTTTTTATAAGCCCTAATTGAGCATATTTACTTTCAAAAGGGTACACTGATATACAATGCATTAATTCAAATTCGCAATTTTGTGACCTGAAAATTTCAACAGCTTTGTCAATATGGTTATAATTTGACATACCAGTGCTAATAAAAGTATATTTTTTTTGCTTAGCAACACTCAATAATAATTCTTCATCTACTATCATTGCTGAAGCAATCTTGTTATATTTGAAATTATATTGTTCCAAGAATTTTACGCTATTTAAATCCCATGCTGAAGCAAACCAAATAATATTTATTTCTTTGCAAAACTTATCAATTTCGTCGTATTCTTTTTTTTCAAACTCTAAACCTTTTTTTTGATCTAATTGTGTTGTACCCCATGGGCTTTCCCTTTTTTGAGATAATAATTCTTTGGAATAAACTAAATTAATATCTCGCTTTTGGAACTTAACAGCATCAGCACCGCATTTTTTTGCAGAGGCAATAAGCTTCTTGGCTAGATCTAAATCACCATTATGATTGATCCCAATTTCTGCAATTACAAAGGTACTCATTATGAGTTTCAAGTTAATATATTAATTGTTATATATATCAATGAAAAAAAAAATTATTGCAATAATTATTGCAAGAAAAGGTTCTAAATCTATTAAAAATAAAAATTTATTAAAAATAAATAATAAACCCCTTATAGGCTGGACAATTGATCATTGCAAAAAGTCTAAATTAATAAGTCAAGTTTGGCTCAGCTCCGACTCACAAAGTATATTAAATTATGGAATTAAGAAAAAAATAAATATTATTAAAAGACCTATTCAATTTGCTACTGATAAAGCTTCTTCAGAAAGTGCATGGATACATGCTGTAAAATATTTAGAAGAAAAAAAGATTAAATTTGATGCTATAGTTGCTCCACAGGCAACATCACCAATAAGAGGTAAAAGTGACTTCGATGATGCTATAAAAGTTTTTTTTAGTAAAAAATATGACTCATTATTTTCTTGTAGTGTAATTAAAGATTTTTTTGTCTGGAAAAAAATAAAAAAAAGATTAATTCCTAATTACGATTATAGGAATAGAAAAACTAGACAATTAATAGATCCTTTATTGATGGAAAATGGATCCTTTTATATATTTGATAAAAATAAATTTATGAATTTTAAATGTAGAATGTTTGGAAATATTGGGCACTTTATTCAAGATAGTAGTAAATCGTTTCAACTTGATGAACCAGAAGATTTACATATAATTAGTAAATTAATAAAATAAAAAGATAGTTTAAAAAAAACTTTATTAAAATAATAGATGAAAATATTTTTCTCAAGAAAAAACCTTTTTTACTTAATAACTATGTCATTAATACAATTAAGATCATTTTCGATATATTAAGAAAAAGTAATAAAATCTTAATTCGTGGTTATGGAGGTTCTGCTGCGCATGCACAGCATTTGTTAGCTGAATTTTTAATTTAATTAAAAATATCTTTTTACAGTATTACTTTGCAATCACCATATGAATATCTCAACACAGTTTTTTTTATTGATGCTATTTTTAGAAAAAATCTTAAATAATTGTTCTACCACCATCTACTAAAATATTTTGACCCGTAATATAACAGGACTCTTGGTTTGCTAAAAAAAATAACACCCCTAATAAGTCATCTGGATTTCCCAGTCTTTCCATTGGAATTATATTATTTAATTCATTTAAAAGCTGTTTACTTTGATTATTCTTAATTGGACCTGGTGAAACCATGTTAACCCTAACGTTATCTTTTCCGTATAATGATGCAAAATATTTAGTGAGACCCAACATACCATGTTTAATTACTGAATAAGTTACAGGTTTAATGTAGTTTTCATATGAAGATTTATATATTTTTTGATTTGGCGCAATAACAGAAAGATCAGATCCAATATTAATAATTGAACCTTTTTTTCTTTTTATCATTTCTTCACCAAAAAATTTAATCAAAAAAAAAGAACCTTTTAAACTTACATTGATTTCCATATCCCACATTGGGCTCGTAGGAAATTTTTGTACCCTATTCTTCTTATTAAAAGGGATAGCATCAACAGCTGCATTATTAATTAATACATCCACGAAAGAAGATTTATTAATAGTGTTAAATAATTTTTTTACTTTACTATGATTTGTAATATCACATTCGTAAGTGGATAAATTTTTTAATTTAAGAGAATTAATTATTCTTAAATTTTTTTTATTGTTATCAACACATAAAACTTTGAATTTTTTTTTCAAAAAAAACTCACAGTATTTTCTACCTAAGAATCCAGCACCACCGCTAATTAGACATATTTTTTGCATCATAAACTTTCACCACCATCTATGGTGAATTTTGAACCAGTTATATTATCACCAGACTCACTGAACAAATAGTCACATATTTTTGATATCTGCTCTGGTTTACAAAATTTGTTTAGTGGCACATTTTCTTTAATATATTTTTTTATCTTATTTTCGTTATTTTTTAATTTTTTGCTCCAATTATTATTTTTCATTAATATATTACCTGGTAGTAAAATATTGATTTTAATATTGTTTTTTGCTAACTCCTTAGCTTTAATTTGTGCATAGAAATTTAAAGCAGCTTTTGCAACAGAATAAGTAATTGGAGCTTGAGTTATTCTATTTGATGCTATTGAAGAGATCACAATAATTTTTGTTGGATTTTTTTTATAAATATGAAGATACGCATCTATTAAATTTGTGAAACAATAAAAATTATTATCAAATGCAAAATTCCAATCTTTAATACGTTCATTAATTTTATAGGTTTTTCTGCTAGCTCCGGCACAAGAAATAATAAGATCTATTTTTTTAAATTTTTTTTTTATTCTTTTAAAGATGGTTTTAGTTTTTTCCGAATTGCTTAAATCACAAATATAAGAATTATCATTAATATTAGATTTAGTACTTTTAGAAATACCTATTACGTTATATTTTTTATCTAAATAATGCTTTGTTAAATAATTACCAAGATTTTTTGAAGCACCTGTAATTAAAATTGTCTTACTTATACTCATTTTTAAAAAATTTCATATTAATTAGTATTTCTTCAATGTGTTTATTATTTTTACTTCTAGCTGTTTGTAAAATAAAATTACCTTTATAATTTTTTTTTATTAATTTGAAAAATTTTTTATAATTCCAGTTACCTTTCCCTAATCTCACGGTACTTCCATTTAAAATTCTATCTTTTATGTGGATATTTTTAATATATTTTAAATATTTAAACT
>MDTB01101481.1_pt1 | contig 12664 bp, 9 predicted proteins | sample 811161 | NCBI WGS metagenome assembly MDTB01 (sample SAMN05326650, study PRJNA326480) | marine metagenome | isolation source: seawater | place: Mediterranean Sea | collected 2009 | reverse complement strand
GGGATTCTGTAATGTCTCGGTACAGCTGTATACCCACACAGATGAAATTCAGGCGCTGAATGAAATTAAGAGCTTAGTTGACGGCATCAACAGCTTTCCCGTCGAGACCGAAAAACCAATAGTTTCTAAATTGGCGATGACCCGCCGAGTCGTTCAAATCGCGCTCAGTGGCGACACCGACGAGCGCACTCTTAAAGAGGTTGCGAGGGAGCTTAGAGATCGCATCGCTCAAGTCGAGGGCATCTCCCAAGTTGGTGTTGAATACGCTCGCCCCTATGAAATATCCATCGAGGTTTCGGAGCCCACCTTGCGCGCTTACGGACTTACGCTTGCGCAAGTATCCGTTGCTATTCGTAAGAGTTCCTTAGACATGCCAGGTGGAACAATTCGCTCCGCCACCGGCGAGATATTAATCCGTACCATAGGCCAAGCCTATTCGGGCGAGGAGTTTGCCAATGTGGTAATCAAAACGCGAAAAGATGGAACTCGCGTTCTTCTTAGTGACATTGCCACCATCCGAGACGGCTTCGAAGAGGGCAACCTGCGCGCTTCATTTAACGCATCACGAGCGGTGATGGTTAACGTATCCCAGGTTGGCAGCGAAGATCTCATTCAGGTGGCTGCAGACACTAAGCGCATCGTCGCCGAGTTCCAATCCGAGCTGCCGCCCAATATTAGCAGTAAGATTTGGATCAACTCTTCCAACGAGTTGCGCGAGCGCATGTCAGTGCTGACCAGAAATGCCGGTGGCGGACTGCTGTTGGTGCTGGTCATTCTCGCGTTATTTCTTCAGTTTCGATTAGCCATGTGGGTCGCTGTGGGAATTCCAGTCGCCCTTTTGGGCACATTCGCGGCTTTGCCGATGATCGACATTACCATCTCTACTATGACCGTTATGGGCCTGATCTTGGTTCTTGGCGTGGTGGTTGACGATGCGATCGTCGTTGGGGAACGGGTATATGGCCATGAGCAGATGGGTAAGTCCCCTATCAATGCCGCCATTGACGGCACCTGGGAGATTTCGGTGCCAGTGATCTTCGGCGTGCTGACTACGATTGCAGCTTTTCTGCCGCTTATCGCGGTCGAAGGCAGAATGGCGGAGTTTTTCTCGCCTATTGGCTGGGTCGTTATCTTTGCGCTGATTTGCAGCGTCATCGAGTCGCAACTGATCTTGCCTACTCACCTTGCTCACAGGTCACGAAAACCATCGACCAACCCTATCGGTATTCGTTGGACCTCTTTCCAGCAAGGTCTGGCGAGTTGGCTAGAACATGTTGCTACCGATCGTTATCGACCGTTAGTGCAAAAGACCATTAAATACCGCTACGTTACTGCCGCGATCTGTTGCGGGGGCCTGATCTTGGCCCTATCACTGATTATCAGCGGCAGGGTCATCTTTGGTTTCTTTCCTGCCATCGAAGGCGATCGTGTCTACGCGAGCTTAGAGCTGCCGGAAGGAGTCTCCGCAGACACGACAATGGCGGCCGCGAATCGTATCGAAGCCGCGGCGGACAAACTCAATCGAGAGCTCACGGCTGAGCTCGGCCTGCCACACGCATTGATCCGCAACACGCTAGTCAGCGTGGGCACCTTAGTCGATCGCAACGGACCACCGCGTCCGCCTGACGCTGGCCGTAGTAATATAGCGGAAGTGGTCATTGATCTTGTGCCGTTCGCAGAACGCAACTTCATGAGGTCAACAGAAATCGCCAACCGCTGGCGCGAAATGGTTGGCCCTATTCCTGATGCGGTTAATCTAGCCTTTGATGCAGCGCAATATTCTGCAGGCAAGCCCGTCCAATTCGAATTACGTGGTAGCGATGTAGATCAGTTACGTGTAGCTGCAGAGGAACTAAAAGCGGAGCTGACGCGTTTCTCCGGCGTTTACGACATCAGCGACTCATTCCGCTCGGGCAAGCAAGAACTGCAGCTCGAACTATTACCTGAAGCTCGCAACCTTGGACTCACACTGAATGATCTCGCCAGTCAAGTACGTCGCGCTTTCTATGGTTCGGAAGCTCAGCGTATTCAGCGCGGCCAAGATGATGTTCGGGTCATGATTCGTTTCCCCCAGGCCGACCGAAAGTCCATCGGCAACCTGGAAGACATGTACATTCGCACGCCGGACGGCTCCCAAGTTCCCTTTTATTCCGTGGCGCGCTTCGAGTTGAGCCGAGGATACTCACGCATACGTCGTCTTAATGGTCAACGACAGGTTGACGTTTTTGCCGAAATCGACCGATCCAAGGTCTCTCCAGAAGAAGTCATGGCCACACTGAGTGCTCAATTAATTCCACAGCTCAAAGAAAACTATCCGAAGATCCAAGTACAAACCGGCGGTGAACAGGAAGAAAGAGCTACAGCAATGGGCGGTTTAGCGCTGGGGTCTCTGTTCTCGCTTGTGCTCATCTACGGGCTGCTAGCCATCCCTTTACGCAGCTATCTCCAGCCCTTGGTCATTATGAGCGTGATTCCCTTTGGCGCTGTAGGCGCCATAGTCGGCCACTATGTTCTCGGCCAGCAGCTTATGTTCTTCTCGGCACTCGGCATTGTTGCTTTATCAGGCGTGGTGGTTAACGCCTCCTTAGTGTTGGTGGACTATGCAAATCGCCAACGACGTCAAGGCGTGCCCCTCTATGATGCAGTACTAAGTGCGACATTAGTGCGGTTCCGCCCTATCCTGCTGACTTCAGTGACGACGTTCGTGGGACTAATCCCACTAATGTCGAATAGCACCCCGGCAACAGCGCCGTTTCTGCCCATGGCTATTTCACTGGCTTGGGGCGTTTTATTTGCGACCTTTATCACGTTGTTACTGGTACCTTGCCTGTACCTGATTGTTGAGGATTTTTTCTCTCTTTTTGGCACAACCAGCGGTGATCACAAAACGCCCTCGTCCAGCAATCCACTGCCCGTCAACAAACAGTCGCTCGCCTAACGCTGAGCTGAACAAAAAAGAGGGCATGCAGCTCTCTTACCCAAAATCTAATCCAAGATCTAATCCAAGATCAAATGCAACCATCCAGTGCATTGCTGTATAGGTTCCATTGCGTGCGTCCACCTACGCTCTTGGGTTACTATCCCTGGACTCGAAATTTTAATAACCCTGGGGGGACCTGAAATGACGGAAGCTGTACTGGAGAACCCAGATCTTTTTGATCTGACCATGTCAGAAGAGGCACAACCGCTTCTCGACGCCGTAAAAAAACACATAAAAGAAAATGTCGATCCGATTACCGAGGAATACCACCGTCTCGGTGAAGGCCGCAAAGAGCATTGGGGCTATGGAGATGGTCAGCTTGAGCTACTAGAAACAGCCAAGCAAAAAGCCAAAGACTCGGGCCTGTGGAACTTCTTCTTACCTGATGCCGACACCGGCGAAGGTCTTTCGAATCTTGATTATGCTTTTATCGCTAACGAGCTGGGTAAAAGCCCTCTAGCATCTGAAACTCTGAACTGCTCAGCGCCAGACACTGGCAACATGGAAGTTCTCGAGCGGGTCGGTACGCCAGAGCAAAAAGAGCAATGGTTAAAGCCGCTTCTTAACGGCGAGATTCGCTCTGCTTTTGCTATGACTGAACCAGCAGTGCCTTCTTCAGACGCGAAGAATATTGGCACACAAGCTGTTCTTGACGGCGACGAGTGGGTGATCAACGGAGAGAAGTACTACATCTCTGGCGCTGGCGATCCTCGTTGCAAGATCATGATTACCATGGTGAAAACCAGCCCAGACGCGCCTGCCCACAAGCAGCAGTCGCAGATCCTAGTGCCAATCGATGCCAAGGGTGTAAACATCCTCGAAGGCATGGAAGTGTTTGGCCATGATGATGCGCCTCACGGCCACATGCACATCCATTTCGATAATGTGCGCGTCCCCAAAGAAAACATGCTGTTAGGCGAAGGCCGCGGCTTTGAGATTTCCCAGGTTCGTCTTGGTCCCGGCCGTATTCATCACTGCATGCGCTCTATCGGTGTCGCTGAGCGAGCGTTGGAACTGATGATTCGCCGCTCTACGACGCGTCACGCGTTTGGCAAGCCAATCATTCAGCTTGGCAAAAACATCGAATGGGTCTCTCGGGCACGTATCGAAATCGACGCTTGCCGTTTGATGGTGCTGCAGGCGGCCAAAGCTATGGACACTCTGGGCAATAAAGAAGCCAGAGTTTACGTCAGTGCGATCAAGGCGATGGTTCCTGAAAAAGTGTGCAACATTATTGATCAGGCCATTCAGATACACGGCGCTACTGGTGTTTCTCAGTGGACACCATTAGCTCGCATGTACACCAGCCAGCGCACGCTGAGACTGGCAGACGGCCCTGATGAAGTGCATCACATGGTTGTTGGGCGTCATGAAGTACGTAAGTACGAAGGGCAGCCCTATACCGCCATCGACGACAAGTTGGTGAACAAGTAGGCGCATTTGCGTTTGCGCGAAGCCCGCCTAGCGCGGGCTTTTTTTTGCCTACGCCTTGGTGCTCTTTGCAGCGGGGGTAACTCTAGGCGCGTTTTTTACGCGCCTCAAACACAGTCCTAGGAAAGACTCCCTTAGACCTTGATATCGTCTTCGGCCAAACCATGGCCCCAATCTCGCTTCGCGTTGAGATATTCCTGGTTCCAGTTGGTAACACCCGTTACGTGTTTCTCTCGGGTTACGTCCGTAAGCCCAAAAGCAGCTAAATCTGCCAACTTCTTTGGGTTATTAGTCAGCAACCGGAACGGATCGTCACCGATAAAATACTTAAGCAAGATCGCGGCATCACTAAAGTCGCGGCAGTCATCAGGCAACCCTAAAGAGCGATTGGCTTCATAAGTATTTTCACCGGCATCTTGCAGCAGGTAGGTGGCCGCCTTTGCCCAGAGGCCAATGCCGCGCCCTTCATGCCCCGCCATATACACCAAATAACCACCACTGCTCTCTTGATCGATGCGCGCAACTGCGGCAGCTAACTGCGGACCACAGTCGCAGCGCTCAGACCCAAAGACATCACCCGTTAGACAATTGCTGTGTACGCGGACAAGCGGATTAGGGCCAGGTTCACCGATCACTAGAACGCTGTTCACGGCTAAGGGCGATACCAGATCGGCAAAAAGATGCTGTCCGCCCTTGGCATTAAGATCGTTAGCTAAACGCTCTACCTCCCGCAGTTCTGTGCTCCGCACTGCCACATACCAAGCTACGGTGGTAGCAATGCCTTGTAAGCGCATGGGCAACGGAATAGGTCCCATAAGATTAATCGCCAGTTCGCCAGGCCCCTCAAGGGCAGAAGAATCGATGACTTCGCCTCGGCTATTTATACGCTTTAGCTTGCCGTTTTCTAATAAACGGGCGCGCACGTCGGGATTCAAATACGTAAACATGGCGGCTATCTTGCCCTATTTGGTCTTAGGATGCAGGTCGCAACCCGGCTCTTGTTCACGCCGTCGATGCTAAGTACGGAATGATGTCTTTAGCCACTCTATTTATGACATCGAATCGCGTGTCGAAGTTGGGTAACAGCATGACCTGGCTTAACCCAGCTCGATCAAGCCCATCCAAACGCGCAAGTAATTGGTCTTGGGTGCCGATCAGACTTGAGGCTTGTAGTACTTTCGGCGTCAAAAAACGCTCTTCCTCCTCCAGCACCCAACAGTTGTGCCCAGCATGGATGCGCTGGTGACGGCGTTCAGCGGGATAAGTCTCTAAGAGCGCTGTGTAGTCATCCCAAATTTCTGCCAGGGCATTTGGTGGTTGATGGCCAAAGTTACGAAATTGGTCATAAGCGTAGTGCACGGTAGCCATTGCCATAGCACCGCACTCGGCTTTAACTCGGTCGGAATCAACGGCCTCACCTTCATCAAGCACCACCATGGTGGTCAACGCTGTGGTGTAGAAATCACCACCCGGTGCAACTTCATGCCCACCTGTTTTAGCGCCTTCGTTTAACATGTGCCAGACGCCAGCCATAGCCTCGGGGGTCGCAGCCAATCCAAGCACTGCGCCGTGACCATAGCGACCCGCCAACCCTAACGACCTCGGACCGAAACCCGAGACGTACAAAGGAATGGGATCGTCAAAATTAACGAAGCCTTTATCTTGCATAATGTGCTTGATGGGAATCTCTCTGCCATCATGATGATACAAGGCTTCTTCACCCCTCAGTAACGGTGCTAGGGTTTGCAGATATTCTTCGAATTCTGCAATTCTCTGAGGTGCCAAACCCATCACCCGCCGCGCCGTATTACCTGCGCCCACGCCAAAAAACGTGCGACCGGGTGCCAAGGCGTTAATGGTAGCGATTCCCGCAGCGTTCACTGGCGCAGGCCGGGTTCCTGAGATCGCGACTCCCGTGCCTATATTGATCTTAGTGGTGCGATCCGCCACCAACGCCAGTGTGGCAAAACAATCAGACCAAAGCATTTGTGAATCAGCCATCCAGGCATGACTAAACCCCAGCTCTTCCGCTCGCACCACATAATCGATATCGCCGATATGCGATGCGGCGCAAATTCCCATATGCATTGTTTTGACCCTCTTACCTGTGCGCTATTTGCGATTTAGGGTGCCTAAAAGACTAGCCGCGTAACGCTTTCTGCCACGCAAGCTGGCTTGTCTTCGCCTTCGATCTCAACGGTCATCTCATTGATAACTTCGAGCATTCCGCCTTTTTCAACGGCGCTAACCAGCTTACCTCTGGTGCGCACTTTGGCGCCTACCTTGACCGGATTCATAAAACGCACTTTGTTCCAGCCATAATTGATACCCAGCTGCATACCATCCAATACTGGTAGACCGATACCTGTTCCGCCTGGCAAAAAACTCATAATCGAAAGCGTGAGCTGCCCATGAGCGATAGGCGCACCGAACGGTCCTTGACTAGCACGCTCAGGATCAGTGTGAATCCACTGTTGATCCAGAGTGGCATCGGCAAAGGTATTCACTCGTTCTTGAGTGATTTCAAACCAATCCGTTGGCTCGCTGGGCTGACCTAGTTGGTCACTAAGGGTAGTAATGGCATTTTCTAGCGCGACATTGGACATAGTCCTCTCCTCATCTGGTTGTTAAATTTATGCTGCCGACGACCACCCTATGAGAGCCCTTGATCAGGATCAAGTAGGCAACTGCGATCAAGGCCATTCGGAAACTCCAACAACTGCTCCACCACTCGCATCATGGCTAGCTCCGCCTGGGCATGATCGACGGCAAGTTCACGACTTAGGGAAGCGCACAAATTAGCGGCCACAAGTGGTTCGGGCTGATGTATTAGCAAACAGCCCAAAGCACTCCTTTGACCTATCGCTGGGTATTCACTACCCAGCAAATCTCGCAAAACATCCGGTGACAATGCCCCGACATTGGCCTGAGTTTCAAAATCTGCCAGCGAGTGTAGTGACGTAAGCAGTTTCGGGCCCATCATCTGCGGGGCGATATGCGCCTCATCTACGCGCCTCATCATCCGCTGTATGAGCTCAATGAGAAACGGCAGGACCGGACATCCGCGTTGAAACCCGGCAAAAGCATTGTGGATGTTTTTCTTAACTTGCCAGCGTCTATTGTGGTTGGCCTGGGGTTGCACCCAACGCTCTTCACCAAAAATGCAGGAACTTTGCGGCGCGAAAACCAGCGCGCTGGGAGCAAAGATCAATGTATCAGCATCCAGCCAAAGGACCCTCTCAGCCGAACTCTCATCAAGCAGCCGCTTGATCCATAGCAAGCGCGCCAAGTCTGCTACTACGGGGGTGCGCTCCGGGCTAACGGCAAGAGCCTTTTGCCGATAAGCGTTTGGCACCATCTCGAACAGTTCGTCGCCCATAAACTGATAGGCGAACCCACTGTTTTGGGCCCATTCGGCAACGCTCTGCATACATCGATTTTGCCAATCAATATGTCTAGAAGCGGCGCTTTGAATAACGCAGGTGCTTGCCATCAAATCTTGCCTTGCAGCTTGTTTCTGGTCATTGCCACGCCCAGCGGCTGAGCATGCCCTCGCCTAATCAAACGACTTACTGTACAGCCAATGCCAGGCTAACGGGTGCTCCTCGGGCAGCTGCGGATGTAGGAATTGGCCCTGGCATATCATAGCAAGCCGCTCCATTACCGCCCTAGAGCGCAAATTTATCGCTGCGGTGAAGGCATAGACCTTCGACTCCCTGAGCTCATGCTGGGCAAATTCTAGGCACGCAGCAGCAGCCTCTGTCGCTAATCCCTGACCCCAAAACTCCGGCGCAAGACGCCAGCCTATTTCTACACAAGGTGTGAAGTCGGCGCTAAACCGTGGCTCGGCCAAGCCCACAAACCCAACAAAGGCGCTGCTCACGCGCTCTTCAACGGCCCACAAGCCCCAGCCTCGAGCCTCGATGCGCCCTTGCTCCACTAAGGCCAACTCATCGCTCTGCCGGGCAGTCATCAGGGCCGGGAAAAATTCCATCACCCTTGGATCTGCATTAAGTCGCGCAAACGGCGCTAAGTCAGACTCACGCCACTGTCGCAGCTGTAAACGATGAGTGGTCAACATGCTCTATCCTCCTACCTCTATCGTCCGTCTATGACTCTCGGCAATATCAGTCCATCCGGTGCTAGCAAATCCTCAACCCGTGTCAAGTCCTCGAAAGTCGCGGGTCTTACTGACTAAACTTCTAAAAAGGCGCGAACTTCGTCTATACGCGCACGTGTGTCTTCCTCGCCTAACGACATCAGTTCCTTTAGGTAAGCGCCTTCAAAATTCACCATGCTTAAGGCGTCTGCGGTTGGTTCAGCCTTACCAGCAAACCCTCCCTTGAAAAACCGAAAAGCCCGAGGCAACGTTTTATCAAACTGGCGAGCCACTTCGCCTAGATCCCTACGCGGCCGCAGCACCATTACGTCCACTGGCCGTAAGCCGTTCCAATATGCTTGGGGCGTGTTTTTCACCAGATCATTAATCCGCTTCATTTGCATGGCGTCATAGTCAAGCAGATCAAGGAATATGGCATTAAGCATGACGCCAGCCACCTGACCCGGCGATGGATATTCGGCAGCCTGCAGCACGTGAGACTGATCTAATGGCTTCGTGCGCGGAGAGACAGCGAGGATTTTGCGCGCCCCCAAGTGCATGGCTGGTGACAAAGGCGCGGCCAAACGCACACCTCCGTCGCCATGCCAACTCCCGTTCACGCCAACGGCAGGAAAGAATAGCGGCAGCGCGGCTGAAGCCATTATGTGTGCGACGCCTAACTTAGTGCTGCGAATGCTGATCTGGGTGCTGCGCCAACTAGAATGATCAGCGGCATCAACCCAGGCCACAGACCGCCCGCTGCCATATTCGGTGCTGATCACCGCCAACGCAGTTAATAAGCCCTCACGAATGTTTTCTTCAATACCGGGAATGGCCGCAGAGTCAACGGCTTCAGCGACGCCCAGATGTTGTGACAAGTATCTGCGCAACGGCGAGTTGTCCACCATGCCGCGAATATCTGCTCGCCCCAAACGCCCACCGCTGGCAAATCGCAGGCCCCAGTGGCTAGCGCGTTGCATCAACGATAACAGGTCAGTCCGGTAAACCTTAGAGGTGGCCATATTGCCCCAGAGCTCGGCAAGCGTATCGACAGCTTGCTGCCAAGAACCTCGAAAAGAAGCCAAGTGTGCGGCGTTGATAGCACCGGCAGACACTCCTGTGAGGATTTGCGGTCGATAGTGAGGAATTTCATGCCCTAAGGCTCTTAAACAACCCACCTGATAGGCTGCGCGAGCACCACCGCCAGATAGCACCATTGCCTGTCCGCTATTTGGCCCCTGCTCTTGTGCTTGTGGTTTATCCAATAAATCTACTTCCATGACTGACGCTCCGCTCCCGTCTGGAGGATAGGGGAAATATACGACAGAAGTCTCAGATATCGATCACTCAGGCCCACCTCTCGCCCGCTCAAGGCCCACGAAAAGCTGGACTCAATCACCATAACGACTGTCAAGAGTACCTTGGCAAACGCCCTTTCCGTATGATGGCTTGATGCCCAATCCGTTTCACCAGACAGCCGTCAATTTCAACAGAATAATTCGGCCGAACGGGCACGTTTTTTACGGCTGGGGGATCGTGACGGCAGCCATTGGCATTCAATGGCTGGCAGCTGTTGCCTGGATGCACTCTTACGGCGGTTATACGCTCATGCTGCAAGAGGAGTTTGGCTGGAGCATGTCAGTACTATCGCTAGCATTCGCTCTTACGCGATTGGAGAGCGGTTTGCTAGGTCCCTTGCAAGGATGGTTGGTAGACCGTTACGGGCCGAAGCTTATCTTACAGATTGGCATTGTTATTTTCGGCTTGGGCTTCGTTGTGTTCAGCGTCGTCGATTCGATTACCACCTATTTTGCGGCCTTTATTCTCATTGCTCTTGGATCCAGCCTCGGCGGCTTCGCGACCTTGATGGTAGCTATAGTCAGTTGGTTCGATCATCACCGCGCCAAAGCTATCGCCTGGTCACAGTTTGGTTTTTCTCTGGGCGGATTGTGTGTGCCGATAGTAATCCTTGGTCTAGAAACCTTTGGCTGGCGTGAAATGGCTTTTTTCTCTGGCATCTTGGTATTGGCCATGGGGCTGCCTTTAGCGGCGATAATTCGGCACCGTCCAGAAGAGCTAGGCCTGGTACCTGACGGCATCGGTACTCCAACTCGCGTCGGCAACAGCGCAGTCGACAGCAAGCCACAGCTGAGTTTTACCTGGCAACAAGCGATGCGCGAGCGTTCGTTTTGGTTGATCTCGGTCGGCCACGGCCTCTCCTTATTAACGGTGTCATCCATGCTCGCTCACCTCATTCCTCATTTAACCAAGGGCTTAGGTTATACGCCGGTCAATGCCGGCATAGTTTTCGCCTTGATGACGGCGGTACAAATGTTGGGTCTATTCCTTGGCGGCGTACTCGGTGATCGCTACGACAAGCGCTTTATCTGCACCCTGTGCATGGTCGGCCACTGCGTTGGCCTGTTAGCGGTAACGTTCGCTCAAGGACCTGTATGGATAGCCGCCTTTGCACTTGCTCACGGGCTGGCCTGGGGAATCCGCGGCCCGCTGATGGTGGCGTTGCGAGCCGACTACTTTGGTCCGAAATCATTTGGCACCATCATGGGCATATCTTCGCTTATTGTGATGATCGGCATGACCACAGGCCCTATCGCTTGTGGCGTGCTGTTTGATCTGTTCGGTAATTACCAACTAGCGTTCACGATTATGGCCCTGTGCTCCCTCAGCGGCAGCCTGTGTTTCTGGTTTGCGCACCCTCCAAAAGCACCGCTGCTTCAGCCTACTCCGCCTGTCTAAAGCTGCTTCTGACGAATTTAGTACCAACCTTAGCCATTTCCGTCTGCGGCGCACTTGTAATATCCTCCGCACGCAATCAGACGGAGTCGAGTAGGTCTATATGGATTTCGCGCTCAACCAAGAACAACAAATATACGTCGACAGTGCGAAAGCCTTCGCTAGGGACAAGCTAGCGCCACACGCCGCCGACTGGGATCGAACGGCTTACTTTCCAAAGGACGTTCTCGCGGCAGCCGGCGAACTAGGATTTATGGGCATGTACGCACCAGAGCGCGCAGGTGGCTTAGCGATGCCTCGCCTCGATGCTAGCCTGGTCATCGAAGAACTATCCCGCGGATGCACCGCTACTACCGCTTTTCTCACTATTCACAATATGGCGACCAGCATGATTGGGCGCTTCTGCAGTAGCGAGGTCATCGAAGAATTATGCCCCGACCTGATCGCCGGCAATACTCTCGCCTCCTACTGTTTAACTGAAGCTAGCGCCGGTTCTGACGCGGCCTCACTGCGCACCCGCGGCGTGCTTGATGGTGACGAGTATGTAATCAACGGCAGTAAGTCCTTTATATCAGGGGCAGGCGAAACCGATATCCTTGTGCTGATGATGCGCACGGGAGGAACTGGCGCAAAAGGCATTACCGCCATCGCTGTGCCGGCCAACACGCCAGGCATTTCCTATGGCAAAAACGAAAAGAAAATGGGTTGGAACGCTCAACCCACTCGAACCATCTCTTTCGATGATGTGCGAGTGCCAGCGCGCTATCGCCTGGGCGAAGAAGGACAAGGCTTCGCCATTGCCATGGACGGTCTAGACGGCGGCAGAATCAACATTGCCACGTGCAGCATCGGTACCGCGCAACAAGCTCTAACTGATGCCAGCGAATACGTTCAAGAGCGTAATCAGTTCGGCCAGGCAATCGCCGACTTCCAGGCTACTCAATTTACCCTATCGGACATGCTCACTGAGCTGGTAGCCGCCCGACAAATGGTAAGGCTCGCCGCCAGCAAAATTGATAGTGGCGACAGCCAAGCGACAGCCTACTGCGCCATGGCCAAGCGCTTCGCTACGGACACAGGGTTCAAAGTCTGCAATGATGCTTTGCAGTTACTAGGCGGCTACGGTTATCTCAACGAATACCCAATGGAACGCTATGTGCGCGACACCAGAGTCCACCAAATTCTAGAGGGCACCAATCAAGTTATGCGCGTTATTATCGCTCGCAAAATGCTGATGACCGGAGTTCTGGAGGCGATACAGTGAGCATCAGCACGAGCAACAAACTGAAAGTTCAGATTAGCGACCACACAGCGTTGATCCAGATCGACAATCCCGGGGCGAATACTTGGGATAAAGAAAGCCTGCCCGCCTTGGCCGCGATCATCGAAAACCTCAATGC
>MDTB01045827.1_pt1 | contig 12664 bp, 8 predicted proteins | sample 811161 | NCBI WGS metagenome assembly MDTB01 (sample SAMN05326650, study PRJNA326480) | marine metagenome | isolation source: seawater | place: Mediterranean Sea | collected 2009 | reverse complement strand
TAACTCGAGCTCGCTTACCAGATCATCGTCTATTTGGAGCCTTCCTGCAGTGTCGAATATCACTAGATCCGCACCGTTCTTCTTTGATTCTTCCCAACCCTCGCGGGCAATTTGGGGCACATCCTTGGTTTCACGATTAAGGTGGCAGGGGAAGTTTTCCTGTTGGGCCAGAACCTCGAGCTGATCAATCGCAGCCGGACGATAAACATCGCAAGCCACCAACATCGGCGAGCGTCCTTCCTTTGCCATTCTTTTGGCCAGCTTTGCACTCGTTGTTGTTTTACCAGCTCCGTGCAAGCCAACCATAAGAACTCGTAGGGGGCGGTCATCCCGAAGTTGCGTACTTCCTTCACCAAGCAATTTGACCAATTCATCGTGTATGATTTTGATCACCTGCTGACCAGGTGAAACGGACTTGAGAACTTCTTGACCCATGCAGGCTTGCTTAACCTCCTCAACAAATTCTCGGGCCGTACGAAAATGAACGTCTGCTGACAAGAGGGCTTTGCGTACTTCCGCGAGCGCATCGCTGACATTTTCTTCACTCAGTTTGCCCACTCCGCGTAGGTTGCGTAGAGAGCGAGTCAATTTATCGGTAAGGGATTCGAACATAATCAAGAATCATCATGACATTAGAGTGGAATTTGGTGAAGCCATAAATGTTCCTTTACCTTTCCAATTGCCATTGAAATGAAATTCTCCATCATTAAAAACTCTCATTTTATGAAGATTCTAGTTGCAGACCGTATTTCTCCTCTTGGAGTTGAATTCTTGCAAAAGCAGGATGACTTTGAAGTCATCGAAGCCTATGGCTCGTCACCCGAGCAAGTGCTCGAATTGGCAAAGGATGCCTCCGCCATTATCGTTCGGAGCGACACTAAAGTTACCCGAGAGGTTTTTGAGATCGCATCTGAGCTGAAGGCAGTCGGACGAGCTGGAGTCGGTGTCGATAACATTGATGTGCCAGCTGCCACGGAGAAGGGAGTGATTGTGATGAATACTCCGGGCGGTAATACGATTGCCACCGCTGAACTCACATTTACCCATATGCTTTGCAGTACCCGTCCGATTGTTCGTGGCGTAACCGGCATGAGCGAAGGAAAATGGGAACGCAAACTACTCAAAGGGGCAGAATTAAAAGGCAAGACTCTGGCGGTTCTTGGTCTTGGCAGAATTGGGGCGGAAGTTGCGAAGAGGGCTCTTGCTTTCGAAATGACCGTGGTTGCTTATGATCCTTATTTGACTGCTGAACGAGCCAAGGAACTTGATCTTGAAAAAGTAGAATTGGAAGAAGCCTTTTCAAAAGCGGATTATTTGACCGTTCATATGCCGATGACGGATGAAACCCGTAACATTGTTGATGAGTCTGCGTTTGCTAAAATGAAAGATGGGGTTCGGATCTTTAACTGTGCCCGAGGTGGAATCATTAAAGAAAGTGCCTTGGCTGAAGCTTTGAAAAGCGGCAAGGTCGCAAGTGCCGGCTTGGATGTTTACGAGCATGAGCCTTTGCCGGAAGATCATGAATTTAGAGAACTCGAAAATTTGAACCTGACTCCCCACCTTGGTGCTTCCACGGCTGAGGCTCAAGAAAGCGTGGGTGTCGAAATAGCGGAAGCGATTGCGGAAGTTTTGAATGGGGGACGGATTCGAAATGCGATCAATATGCCTTCGGTCGACCCGAAGGACTTGGAGTCTCTCAGTCCCTATCTTGACCTTTGCGAACGTTTGGGTGCATTTGCTAGGCAAGCGGCCAAAGGTTCGGTGGAGGCTATTCACATTACCTATTACGGGGGCGTCGTTGATTTCGATTGTGTGCCCCTTACTCGTGCAGTCCAAAAGGGTTGGCTTGCCGGAATTGCGGGGGAGGATGGAATCAATGATGTAAACGCTCCTTTCAAAATTAAGGATCTTGGAATTAAGGTGGAGACCACCAAGTCATCCACTTCAGTCGATTACAATGAATTGATAGAAGTCAAAACCATTGCCAATGATAAGAAAGAGCAGATGGTTCGGGGTACTGTTTTAGGGAAAACCAATGATCCTCGGATCGTTGAGGTTGATGGACAGGCTATTGAGGTTCGCCCAGTTGACACCTTATTGGTTATCAGAAATGTGGATAAGCCTGGGATTGTTGGAAAATTGGGCACGACCTTAGGGGATTGCTCGGTCAACATTGCCAACATGTCCCTGAGTCGGGCTGAAGAAGGCGAGTGGGCTTTAACGATTTGCGAATTAGATAATGAACCTCCCGAATCGGCCCTGCAAGCCTTGGTGGAGGATCCCGATATACGGGAGGCCCGAGTTTCCCGACAGGGGTGAGCCGGCAAACCGGCACCAGCAACTTTTTACCCTAACCTTAAGAACCTTTCCCATGATGTCAGTTGAATCCATTGCGGTTGCCCTTGTGGGTTACCTTTTGGGTTCGATCCCCTTTGGTGTGATCGTCGCCAAAAGATCAGGTGTCGATATATACAGTGTTGGAAGCGGAAACCCGGGAGCCACTAACGTCCTTCGTGAAATTGGGAAACCTGCCGGCTACCTGGTTTTCTCTTTGGACTTTATTAAAGGGATCCTTGCTACAACTTGGTTTATGGTTCCGATCTTTTCCGTTTCCGGTGATGCTACTTTGGGCTTATGGGGATTACCTGGAGCAGTATTGGGACATACTTATCCACTTTTCGCAAAATTTCGTGGAGGCAAGGGAGTTGCGACCGCTATGGGTGGTTTGCTCGGAGTGATGCCGGGATGCTTGCTCATCGGTTTGGTGAGCTGGGGAGTTATCTTTTACACCACGCGTTATGTTGCGGTTGCATCCATCGGTTTCGGCCTGAGCTTGCCGGTCTGTGCCTTTGTGGCTTATTGGTCCAGTGACGAATCCACCGGTCAGGGCGCCAAACTCTTCTTAGCAACAGTTGTCATGGCTTGGATTATTTGGAGACATCGTTCGAACTTGGTCCGTTTACGGGAGGGGACCGAAAACCGGTTTGAGCGAAAAAGAAAGCATTAACCAGGAAATTATTATTATGAACGAGACCCCCACCATACAAGTTGGCATTCTAGGCTTTGGAACCGTAGGACAAGGAACTTGGAAGCATTTGGAAGAAAATGCGGATTTTTGGGAAAAAATTCTGGGGGTGCGCCTAGTACCCTCGAGAGCGTCGGTTAGAACTTTAGATAAGAAGAGAAAGGTCAAGATTCCCACGGATGCTCTAACTACGGATTCTCAATCCATCGTTGATGACCCGAAGATTGACTTGTTGTGTGAGCTGATTGGAGGCATTGAAGAAGCGAAAAAACTGACACTTCGGGCATTTTCGTTGGGCAAGTCCGTAGTCACCGCCAACAAAGCCCTTATCTGTGAACATGGAGATGAGCTCTTTCAAGCCGCTGAGGAAGCGGGGGTTCATTATGCTTTTGAAGCCAGTGTTGCTGGGGGTATTCCAATTATCAAAGTTCTTCGCGAAAGCCTGGTTGCGAATGAATTTCCACTGATTTACGGAATCCTCAATGGAACTTCCAATTACATCCTCACTCGAATGGAGAATGAAGGGGCGAGTTTTGAATCGGTATTGAACGACGCCCGTGAACTTGGTTATGTTGAAGCCGACGAGTCCTTGGATCTAGACGGGGTGGATGCGGCGCATAAGGCGGTCATTCTCGCCTATCTTGCCCATGGGCTATGGGTCGACCTCAAGGATATCACGGTCGAGGGAATTAGTAAGATTTCCAATGAGGATTTGAATGCCGCTCTAAAACTGGGATGCAAAATCAAGCTGATTGGTGTGATCAGAAGAAACTTTGAAAACAACCATGTTTCCGTAGGGGTTTACCCCGCTTTGGTTCCGATGGCAGAAATTATTGCTCGAACCGATGGAGTGTACAATGGGATCAGCCTAACCGGGTCCGTTGTCGGCACGGTTGTGCTTACTGGCAGAGGGGCAGGGCAGGACCCAACTGCAGGTTCGGTGATTAGTGATTTGGTGGATGTGGTAAAGGGAGTCAGGGGCATCAGTGCTCGCTCGAAACTCGTTCATGTTTCCCCAAAGGAATGCCTTCCTGCCCAAGCGATTGAAATCAAGGGCTGTTATTACTTGAGGCTTTCAGTTTACGACAAGCCGGGGCAGCTGGCTAAGGTTGCTGAATGCCTTTCAACTCACGGCGTGAGCCTGGCAACGGTTTCGCAATCTCCTCAAGGAGAAAACGAATTGGCCAGTATAATCCTTACCACTCATGAAACCAACGAACATTCCATTGCCCAAGCGATTCAATCTCTCGAAAGCTTGGACGGTGTTAAAGAAAAGCCCGTTCTCTTTCGCATGTTCGATCCTAACCCTGCAACGGAATGACAATTGTTGTTAAGAAATTTGGTGGCACATCGGTTGGGGATGTCGACCGTATCAAGCGCGTGGCCAAACGAGTAAAGCGAAGTTGGTCGGAGGGTAATTCAGTGGTGGTTGTGGTCTCGGCTCGCGCTGGGGTGACTAATTCCCTGCTCGATCGGGCCTATGCCATTCAAAAGAACCCCACCGACAGGGAACTTGATGTCTTGATGACCTGCGGAGAACAGGAAACCATTGCCCTGACTTGCATGGCTTTGGATGCAATTGGAGTTCCCGCAGTTTCTCGAACAGGTTGGCAGGCTGGAATTCTTACCGAGGGTTTGCATTCAAAATCAAGAATTCGTGAGGTTTCCGGGGGAGACATACGCAAGCAATTGCGGGCTGGGAAAGTGGTGGTGGTGGCGGGTTTTCAGGGCATCAATGATTCGGGTGACCTCACGACCTTTGGGCGTGGTGGTTCAGATTTGAGTGCTATTGCCTTGGCCGGAGCCTTACGAGCGAAGAATTGCCAAATTTTTACAGATGTTGAGGGAGTTTTTACCGCGGATCCCAGAATTGTTCCTGACGCCAAAAAAATTGATGCCATCAATTACGAAGAAATGCTTGAACTGGCAAGCAGTGGCTCGAAGGTTATGCAGACCCGGGCCGTGGAATTCGCTCAAAAACACAACATCCCATTTGAAGTACGTTCAACCTTTTCAACCAAATCCGGAACTGCCGTGAAGAAAAAAGTAAAATCCCTAGAAGACACGCTGGTAAGCGGTGTGGCCATTGACAAGAACCAAGTACGAGTGAGTATAGTCGAGTTGCCGGACCGGCCTGGAGCCGCAGCAGCCGTGTTTAAGGTGATGGCGTCTGCGGGAGTAGTGGTCGATATGATCGTCCAAAATGTTGCTCGTAACAGCAAGGCGAACCTAACTTTCACGGTTCCTTCCGAAGATGCCTTTCGTGCTGAAAAAGCGCTTCGTGAACATTTGAAGGAAGGTGCTGGCGGTAAACTTGGAAAGAGTACGAATATCGCAAAGATTTCCGTCGTTGGAGTCGGAATGCGTTCGCATTCAGGCGTGGCTTCGAAATTTTTCGAAGCCTTGGCGAATGCTGGAATTAACATGCTCATGATCAGTACTTCGGAAATTAAGATCTCCGTCGCGGTGAACCCTGAAAAGGGGGACGATGCCACCCGGGTGGCTCATCAGGCTTTTGGCTTGGGCAAATAGTTAATCCATTTTCTCCGGTTCGTTATGGAATTCGTAAGCACTCGCGGATTAAGCAAACCTGTTGGTTTTATTGATGCCGTAGCTCAGGGGTTGGCTCCAGACGGTGGTTTGTACCTGCCTCGTGATTTCCCCGATCTTTCGGACCGATTGGAGCATTGGCAAGCTCTGGACTACCCCGGCCTCTGTTATGAGTTTTTCAAACTTTTTGCGGTGGATATGGAGGACGCGGTTTTGAAACATTGCGTTGATTCGGCTTATTCCACATTCACCCATCCAGAAATCGCACCGATCCGTTCCCTCTCCAAAAACCTAAAGGTTATGGAGCTCTTTCATGGCCCAACCCTTGCCTTCAAGGATTTTGCCCTTCAATTGCTTGGTAACTTTTACGAGGCTCAAATCTCACGAACGGGGAAGGAACTTACGATTCTGGGAGCAACATCCGGAGATACCGGAGCTGCTGCGATTTCCGGACTGATCGGAAAGAAGGGATTGAAGGTTTTCATTCTCTATCCAGAAGGTAAGGTTTCTCCGCTTCAGGAAAGACAGATGACTTGCACCGGAGCTGAAAATGTTTTCCCTCTTGCGATAGAGGGAACCTTTGACGACGCCCAGCATACGGTGAAAGAAATCTTTTCCGATTTGAACTTTCGAGAACTGGTTGGGTTGTCCGCAGTCAATTCCATCAACCTAGCTAGGATTCTGGCTCAATCCGTGTACTATTTATATGCATGGCTTAGGCTTGACCCTGTTGAACGTAAGGAAACGAGCTTTGTTGTCCCAACGGGTAATTTTGGGAATGTCTTTGCGGGTTGGTTATTAACTAAAATGGGGGTCGATTTTCCTGAGTTCCGAGTTGCAACGAACCAAAATGATGTTCTGCACCGTTTGTTTTCAACGGGTGAATATTCGCTTGGTTCGGTGTGTCCAAGTTTGGCTCCATCCATGGACATTCAAGTGGCTTCCAACTTTGAACGCTTGCTCTATTTTATCTTGGACAAGGATGCTCACGAAGTCCGTAAGGTTATGGAGGCCTTTCGCAGGGAGGGTAAGTATTGCTTTGAAAAGTTTCTTGGCGACGGCTTTTCAAGTTCCAGTGCGTCGGACACGGAAATACCTGCACTTATTAAAAGTGTCTCGGCTCAATCCGATTATTTGGTTGATCCGCATACCGCTTGTGCCTTCAAGGATTTGGACCCCGCCCGGCCTTCCATGATCTTGGCCACGGCTCATCCGGCAAAGTTTCCCAGTGTTTATGAACAAGCGGGAATGTCGATTCCTAAGCATTCATCCTTACAGGAGTTGCTTGCTCGGACCCCGAGGAGATTCCGGCTTTCGGTGGATCCGAAATCAATCCGTTCCTTTATCGAAGAGCAGACTCTTCATGAAAATGGATGATCGGTGGCAAGGCAGGTTCTGAGTTAGATATCAATCAAACACTCCTGCCACGCATTATCATAGTACGTGGGGGTGGTGTAGGGGATTTCCTTCTCACTCTTCCGGTCATTTCTGAAAGTCTTTCGAGGTATCAGGAGGTCATTCTTTTCACTAAAAACAGTTACCGCGAATTGCTGCCGCAAGATCTGCAAAAGGTTCGGACATTCGATCTGGATAGTGAATTGGAAAAGCTACCTTCTTTCGCTGAAGGTGCGGATCTGATTACTTTTTGGAAAGACTCGAGTTGGGTCAGGGAAGTCGAGGGATATGGCCTTCGCCGACTCCATCTTTTGGAATCTCGCCCCTCAGATGAACCGCATGTCACCCAAGCGATGTTTAAAAAACTCGACTGGAGAATCTCTTCTGAAACCCTTCGCTCCGCTTGGTTGGGGGATCATTGGAATCCTTCCAGCGAAACGCTCTGGATTCATCCGGGTAGCGGTAGTTCACAAAAGAACGCACCTTTTTCTATTTTCGAAAAACGAGCAAAGGAATGGCTTGCTCGACGAACCGATAACACCGTGGTTTTTTCCTTTGGGGAGGCCGATCAAGCCCTGAAAATAATTGTACTTGAAAGTGACTTGTGTTCGGATCCCAGAGTCCAAACCAGGACTTACCGAAGTTTAAGGGCTTTCAGGGATACCCTTTCTGAATGTGCCGGGAGTTTTGTTGGAAATGACTCGGGCCCCAGTCATTTGGCTGCGATGTTGGGCATTCCCACTGATGTGTTCTTTCGTTCCACAAATCCCATGATTTGGAAACCGCTTGGCCCAAGGGTCAGGGTTTATTTGGATGAATCTGGTGCCAACAGAATCTTGTAGGAGACAGAATCGACCAGTGCTTCCCAACTTGCGGTGATTACATTATCACTGACTCCAACTGTCCCCCAAGTCTTTTCCCCGTCGGTTGATTCAACATGGACGCGGGTGATCGCATCCGAGCCCAAATTACTTTCAAGAATTCGAACCTTGAAATCAACCAAGCGAACTTCTCGGATGAACGGGAAGTCATCTTCCAAAGCTTTTCGCAGAGCGTGGTCGAGTGCGGAAACGGGTCCGTTGCCCTCCGCCACCGTGTGCCGAACCTCATCTTGAACATTTAACTTTACGGTAGCCTCGGAAGAGGTACCTTCGGAGCCCTTCCCTCTGCCTACTCCAACATGATAACCGAGGACTTGAAAAGCGGAGTTTTCGCCTCTTAAAAATCTTCTCAACAATAAATCGAAGGAGGCATCCGCGGATTCGTATTCATAGCCCTTGAATTCCATCTGCTTTAGTTCCTCGAGGAAGGATTTCATTTCCGGCGAACGTCCGTCCACCTCCATTCCCATTTCCTTAGCTTTCATCATAATGCTACTTCGCCCGGACATGTCCGATACCAAGACCCGTGTCCGGTTACCTACGATTGCGGGGTCGATGTGCTCATAACTACGAGTCGACTTAGAGGCTGCATCCGCATGTACCCCGCCTTTGTGAGCGAAGGAGGCAGTGCCAACATAAGGTGCCCGGATGTCTGACCTCAGGTTGGTTGCATCGTCCACGAACAAGGACAAGTCCCGCAACTTGGCTAAATGGTTCCGGCAATTGGTCTCCTTGCCCATCTTGATCTCAAGGTTTGGAATGATACTAGTTAAGTTGGCGTTTCCGTTTCTCTCACCGTATCCATTCATGGTCCCTTGCACCATTACCGCACCGGTCTCGACACCGGCCAAACTGACCGCGACACCGACACCCGCGTCATTGTGACAATGAACACCGATTTTGGATTGAGTGAATCGTTGGACCACAGTGGAGGTGATTTCCGTAACGGGCCTGACCAGTTTGCCGCCATTGGTTTCGCAAAGGGTGAGAAAGTCTGCTCCTCCTCTTTCGGCAGCCTCTAGGGTCGATAACGCGTAGTCAGGGTTATCGAGATATCCGTCGTAAAAATGTTCCGCGTCGTAAACGACTTCCTTCCCCTGTTCCTTAAGGTAGCGGACAGTGTCTTCGATCATAGCGAGGTTTTCTTCGGGTGTGGTGCGAAGAACATCAGTGACATGGAGCAACCAGGTTTTTCCAAAAATTGTGACTACGGGGGTGGACGCCTCAAGCAACAACTTCACCTGAGCGTCTTCCTCAACTGCAGTCAATGCTCTCCGGGTTGAGCCAAAGGATGCGACTTTGGCATGGCCAAGATTTAAATCTCCCGCTTGTTCGAAAAAGGCCATGTCTCTTGGGTTACTGCCCGGCCATCCTCCTTCAATGTAATCGATGCCAAATTGATCGAGCTTTTGGGCAACTCTTAGTTTTGCTGCAACTGTAAAGGAAACTCCTTCGGCTTGGGAGCCATCTCTCAAGGTGGTGTCGTAAATGAGAACTTTGTTGTGGGTCATAATAAAATTTCTTGAAGATTCATTGGTCGATTCTCGTTCAAAACCAATACTTTACTGCATTGGTTAGAAGCAGGGGAAGGGAAAGCCCGAGTCTCCAGACAAAATAGAAAGAGATCCCGGGCTAAGAAATTCGCCAGGGAATGCTCAGGTATGCGATGGTGGCAAACGAATCTAATAGGGTTGAAGGCATTTGATCAAAATAAAGTCCGTTCTGTCCTTGGCAATGGCAAACGAAAGACATTAGATTCTCCTCCTAGATGAATCCACAGGTCCATTTGGGTTATGAAATATATCGATCCTTGCGAAGGGGCTTCTTCAAAACCCTTTTGGTTGATTACGGTCAACCACAGCCGATTCGTTTAAAGGGCGGAATGCTCCTTGCCTTAGCTTTGGAATTAGCTGAACAGATTGAAAAGGAAATGCCCAGAAAGCGGATTGGTGTGGTTTTGCCACCGGGAGTTGCTGGAGTGTTATCCAATTTGGCTCTGTTGTTGGCTGATAAATCGCCGGTTAACCTGAACTTCACTTTCGGTCCGACCAATTTGAGATATGCGATGGATAAAGCGGGAGTTAAGGAAGTGTTATCCGCTTCTCTTATGAAGGAGAAGTTCCCCCAATTTCCTTGGCCTGCCGATTTCTTTGATATTGGAGCTTGGCTTCGTAAAATGAGCCATAAGAAAATATATCTGGTTTGGAAAGCTCTCTTGCTTTTGGTTTTACCAATGCGTTGGAACTTCAAGCCTTTGAAAGATTTAAAGGGAAAAGATTCCGAGGCTGCCTTGCTTTTCACTTCAGGTAGTTCGGGAAACCCCAAGGGAGTGGTTCTTTCTCATCGCAACTTGCTGGCGAATTGCGAACAAATTGCGAGCCTGAATATTTTTTCCACCCAGGATAAGATCTTGGCTAACTTACCCCTTTTTCATTCCTTTGGATTTACGGTGGCTACGATTCTGCCCTTAATCCACCGATTGACCATGGTGTGTGTGCCATCTCCTTTGGATTTGAAATCGAGTTTGCATGCAGTGCGATCCGAAATGGTTCAAGTTATCCTGGGTACCCCCACTTTTCTTAAGGGATATTTGAGAAAAGCTAAAAAAGGAGAGGACCTAAAAAGTGTGCGTTATGTTATTGCCGGTGCCGAAAAGACTCCCCCGGGATTTAAGGAAAAATGGGAATCCTTTTGCCCATGCTCCTACCTCGAGGGCTATGGCCTGACCGAGACTTCCCCGGTGGTTTCCTTCAACCTGCCTGGATTAAAATCACCACTTGGGTCGGCAGGAAAGCTTCTTCCTCAAATCGAGGTCAGGACTTTGGATGTGGAGACCGAAAGCACATTACCAAGGCATGAAAGCGGAATCCTATGCTTTCGTGGACCAAACATCTTTAGTGGTTACCTTGATTCGCCGGATGAAACACGCAAGGTTTTGGATGAGGACGGATGGTTGAGAACAGGAGATTTAGGTAGAGTCGACGATCACGGGTACTTGTTTGTCGAAGGCAGGCTTTCCAGGTTTTCTAAAATTGGAGGTGAAATGGTGCCCCATGAAAAGATCGAACGGGAAGTGATGGAATTTCTTGGAACCAAGCAGGAGGAGGATCAGGTTTGTGCCATAGTCGGGGTAGAAGATCCAGCCAAGGGTGAGCAACTCGTCTTATTGACCACTCGATCGATCGAAGCGAAAGATCTCCGGGAGAATCTTTCCGTCCGGGGATTTCCGAACCTTTGGATTCCGAAAATAATCAGGCAGGTCAGTGATATTCCGACCCTTTCAACAGGAAAGATGGATTTACGAAAAATTCGCGAATTGGCCGAGGAAGAAGTGGAGAAGGGATAAACCCTAGGATTGGCCTATCATAATTCCACGAATCAGATCCTGTATGCCAATATTAAGCTTTTGTGCCTGTGCCAAAATGGCAATGCTTGATTGCATACGCACCTGACGCGTTGCAAAACGGTTGCTTTCCAAAGCGACATCGGTGTCCTCGATTCGACTGACCGCCAACTCACCTTGGGTAATCTTGCCGTTCAGGTTGTCGATTTCCTTCTCCAACCGACTGAGGTTGGCCCCAGTCATGGATCTTTCATCGGCGAGGTTTTCCAGCAGAAGCTCTAATTCTCCAAGTGTCGCAACCGCACTACTGATCGTATCAAGGTTGTAAGTGGTAATGTCGGATATGGTAATGGTGTCCACACTTTGCAAATCGTAAGTTAGCCCAGCCCCATCGATCATTGCTGTAAGGGCACCAGTGTCCTGCTCTTCGACATATGCCGATACAGGCGCACCTGAGGCATCTGAAATGACTGCCTGAGCACCCAAATCCTGGGCTCCACCTTCGTCGCTTCCTCGAATCGATCCTGTGTCCGCATTAGTTAATATACCTGTGTCATTCAGATTTTTAACGAAGGCTTGCCCGTCAGCTCCTTTGAATGCGTTGAGAAAATCAGTATTACCGGTGAAGTTACCGCCACCTTCTTTAGGAATGTTAAAGGTAGTAAAATAGGCATCAATTCCACTTTGCGATGCATTTTGAGTCGAATCTTCGAACTGACTTTTCATCCATTGCGTCATGTGCTTGATACCTTCTGTGGAGGCTCCTGGTTCAGTGCTTAATTTTATTCGTTCGTGCAAATATTTCACGGCTAAGTAGCCAGAAGCATATTGCTCACTGGTTGACCAAGTTTCATTTCCCGTTCCGATGGCACCATTCAAGGTCGCATAATCATCTCCATTGGAAGCAAGAATAGATGCAACGCTACTGTCCGCACCGTGAATGAATTCGGCCAAACCTTCCTTAAACCATTTTCCACTGCTCGCCCCATCTCCCACGATATCTCCGTAATAGGAATTTTGGGCCTGCATAGCATGGACCATCTCATGAGCAACGACACGATCAGCAGTAGAAGTGGGTTGAGTATGAGGGGCTGAGAAATCGGGCAGATCAAACTGCATTTCAATGACGTCAGCAGTGCCATTAGCATACTGTGAAGTCATAACAAACGCAGCGTATCCGCCGGTATCTTTTTCGTTTACAATCAGGTTCCAGGAGTCGGATGTATCGATGGTCCATCCGAAATCCTGAATAATTTGATCTTCGGATGCCTTCAGCCAATGCGTGGTCAGGCTTTCAATGAACTGTTTTTTATCGGCACTGAAGGCTCCGGCTCCGAATAGGTCCAGCCCGTTAAAAGTTTCGCTTTCCAATTCGTCCAATTGGTCAGCTAATTCCAAAAACTCCTTGTTGTAGTTTTCGCGATCTCCGTCGTTGGTGGTTACATCCAATGCCCGGGTTGCCAATTCATT
>MDTB01043566.1_pt1 | contig 12664 bp, 12 predicted proteins | sample 811161 | NCBI WGS metagenome assembly MDTB01 (sample SAMN05326650, study PRJNA326480) | marine metagenome | isolation source: seawater | place: Mediterranean Sea | collected 2009 | reverse complement strand
CTATCCAGATTAACTATAATATTAAATAATGCTTTTCCACTACCAGCTGTATCAAAATTTGGTATGGTATATAAAATCTTTAGACTGATTGATTACTCCTCCAATTAAAAAGAGAATAAATGGTGAAAATAGGCCATTTATTATCAATGTCATCATTCAAATGGCTATCAAATATTTTTTCCATTTCATTAACCTCTATATCAAAATAATCAATATTAGAACTGTGCATTATTGTATCATTAATGGGTTTAAATAATTCGGTTTTTAACCATGCACTTAATGGAATTGAAAATCCTCTTTTTATACCATCAAATTGAACTGAAGGAACTTCTTTCTTTAAAAGTTCTTTTAATAATATCTTTTTGCCAGATACTTTTTTCTTATTTGGACCATAACTTAAATATGGGTCTATTTTAAGTGTGGCCTCTATAAAGGATTTCTTTAAAAATGGTACTCGCAGTTCCAATGAATTTGCCATACTTGCTTGATCAACTTTTCGTAAGGTTTTTTGCATCATACCGTAAAACTCAGCGTGTCGCATATACTGGATAAGTTCAAATTCATTTTTTGTATTTGGATAATCATAATTATTATAGTTAGATGGATAATGAATTCCTTTTAGATAGGGGAAAATCCTATGTATAGCGTCTGATTTAAAACGGCTATGCATATTAAAATGTGCCTCATTTTGATATCTATACAGACCTGCACCATTTAGATTGCTATTTTGATAAAATATTTTATCAAAAAGATAAATTAAATATTTAATGGGATAAGGGTATTCATGCATCCCAATATTTTTTGCAATTGACCAAAATCTTTCGTAACCAAAAAATAATTCATCGCCACCATCACCAGTGAGTGCAACTGAGATATCCTTTTTTGCAATTTTTGAAGCAAAGAAAGTTGGTATAATTGAAAAATCTGCAAAAGGTTCGGTCATTGAACTTGATAAATCACTAAATATTGAACTAACAATATTTGCATCAATTTTTTCTACTCTACCTCCAATACCCAGATTCTCAATATTCTCTTTTACGAATTCACTCTCATCATGTCGGATACTATCGTTGCCGATCGTTATAGTATGCAAAATCCCATTCATATTTTTCTTTGCATAGTAACATATCATTGTTGAATCAATACCACTAGATAAAAGCGCTCCTAATGGCATATCTGATATCATTTCTGATTTAACAGCATCACTCAATTCAGTTTTAATTAATTCTTGTGCTTCATTTTTATCAAAAATCAGAGGTTCTACATATTTAGGTAGTTCCCAGTAACGTGATTTTCTATATTTTCCATAAATATCAAACTGTATTATTTCTCCTGGCTCAACCTGGAAACTATTTTTTAATAATCCAAATGGAGCAGGAATGAAATGTTGAGCAAGGTATAACTTTAAAACCTCTAAATCAATTTCAATATTGATGAACGAGGGATGATTTGATATTTGGTTATATTGGCTAGAAAAAATCACCCTATTATTATTAATCCCATAGTGTAATGGTTTTATTCCAGCGAAGTCTCTAATTAAACTTAATGTATTATCTTTTTTATCAAATAAACCTATCGCATACATACCATCTAACATCTTAATTGTTTTTTCGATCCCAAATAAACTAAAAGCATTTATTAGAACCTCAGTATCACCAGTACTTTTTATACCTACTCTATTTTTTTCAAGAATTTTTCGTATATCTTTATAATTATATATCTCACCGTTATAAACCATAGTATATCGTCCATCATTACTATGGATTGGTTGATTCGCTAAATGAGAGACATCGAGAATAGATAACCTATTAAACCCAAATTGTAAATTTATGTTGTTTGAGTAATAGCCTTGATTATCTGGACCTCTATTGTAACTAAGTTCTAATAATTTTAAGAAATCATATTTTTCTATTAATGATGAGTTAAAACTAAATTCACCTAAAATGCCACACATGGTTATCCTACTGGTTTTCCCTTCATTACTTTAGAATAAAACAAATCAAAATCTTTGGTATAATTATTAGAATTATGGTTATCCTTTATCACTTTTTTAGCATTAATTATTAGTCTATGTATTTCATTGGTATTTAAACTTAAGAATTCTTTTATTTTGTTGGATATTTGGATAGGGTCTCTTCTATTGAACAGGAACCCATTCATTCCATCTTTAATTATCTCTTGCATACCTCCACAATTAGAGGAAAGAACGGGCAAGCCACACGCCATTGCCTCTAGTACAACATTTGCTATGCCTTCTTCAACAGAAGGCAGTAACAATAATGAAGAATTTTCCATTTCATTAATTATCTCATTAAATTTTAAGTGAGGTCTGATAATTATATGCTCTTCCAGATCCAAATCTTTAATATGAAAGTAGTTTTCCTCACTTAGACCACCAATAATCATATAATTGAATTCTATTCCATCGCTTTTTAAATGTGCGCATGCATCTAAAGAATATAAATAGCCTTTTTTCCAATGCGGTCTCCCAACTGATAATAGTTTTAGTTTTGGATGAGTTATTTCCTCCTTGCTCTTAGATGTATTATTGATTTCAATTGCAGAATAAATAACTTTAGATTTAGTCTTTTTAAGTCCATATTTCAAAGCTTCATTTTGAATTGCCCTTGAGACAGCATGAAATGCATCTATCTTCGGAAATAAATATTGATATTGTTTAGCTAAATTAACATCTGCTAATGGAGAGTAATTAATATGCGCTCCTCTTAGACTTAATATTATCTTGACACCAAAATGCTTAATCCAAAACCATTCTTGTATAGACTTAGCCCATTGAATATGAATTAGTTCTGGATTAGAATACAAAACTGGAAAATGTTGGACCATCTTCTTAAATGATAAATCCCTCATATTAACTTGTATATATTTTAGCAATGTAGGAGGAGAGAAAAGCAAGATTAATAAAAAATATTTTAGTAAGACATATACCCTATGAATATTGGATTTAAAACCAATAACAGTGATATTATCAGTCTTTTCTTTCCAGACCCCATTAAAGTTTCCAAGCAAGATTATATGGAATTTTAATTCTGAAATATTTTTAATATGCCTTTGAAGAAATGTTGTACCGGGTATTTCACCATTAATTATGACAATAGTTTTTTTTCGATATCTTTTATTAAAAAAAGGCATCAATTGTGGCAATTTTTTTATTAATTCCATTAGTTGTGTAGGTTGGAATTATAATTAGAAGAACTAATAAAGTTTTATACCTTTTCCCAAGTATCCAAAATAAAGTCCTCATATGATTTAACGAGGTTGTCATAATCAAACTTTCCGTCTACAGATTTTCTACTTTGATTAGCTAATTTTATAAATAAACTTTTATCATCAAACAACCTTTGCATCGCATTAAATAACTCAACTTCAATATTCTTGGTCGAAATAGTAATGCCATTAATACCATCTTGAATAATTTCAGAATTGCCACCTACTTTTGTCACGATTGTAGGTAGACCTGATGATAATGATTCTAGTATAAATTTTGAACATCCTTCATTTTTTAGAGAACACATTAAACTTACCTGAGAAATTTTATACAGTTCAGGCATTGTATTAATATCTACTGCTTCTAATAATTTGATATTTAAATTTTTCTTATTAGACACCATTTTTTCTAAATATCTTATTAAATCATCATCATCATATTTTGATAAATTTTTCCCAACAATTAATAAGATAACGTTGTCTCTAATCTTGTTCAATCTGTTGAAAGCATTAATTATTTGATATATGCCTTTTGACTTGTCCATTCTACCAGCATAAAGAAAAACAAAACTTTTTTCATCAAGTTTATATTTTATTTTAAATCTTTTTATTTGCTCTTTACATTTATCTTGACTGAATAATTTTTTATCAATTGCATTTGGTATTACCCTAGAATTATGATGAACTAATCCTAATCTTTTTGAAACATCGTTAATTGGAAACTTGCAAACGGTAATTAGTCCATCTGACCTCTGATATAAATCTTCGATCAACTCTTTTCTCCAATCTGTAAGATTGCTTCCTCTAAAGTGGAATATATGCTTAGCATTTGGAAAATATTTTTTTGCAGCAGCGAAAAGATAATAATGAGTTTGTGAGATGACAATATCTGGCTTCAACCTTTTTAGTTCCAGGCCTATTGAATAATAATAAATTTGTCTATCTGCTACAGTGAAACCATATACCTTTTTAAGGAAACTGTGAGGTAGACAAAAAATCATTTTAAAAAGTAACTTATAAAATATTTTAGGTTTTATTTGAATGTGTTTTACTTTATCATATTTATAATTTTCTAAAGTTTTATCAAATAAAGACATAGAGCGTATATCAATATTAGAGATATTGCTTGTAATCATTTCAATTGCATAACCAATTCCGTTTTTATTGGGTCCTCTCGAAGGAACAGGTCTTTGACTGCCATTTAATACAACAGTAAATGGTTTATTTCTATGCATTATTGTCAATATGTTTAACATATTGAATCATTTTTTTAGTCATAGTTTGACTACTAAAATTTTTATTTACATGGTCAAATGCATTTAGAGATATCTGTTCCATATTATCGAATGAAATCATCCTTATAATTGCTTTTTTTAAATCTTCAATATTATAATTTGATAGAGTTATCCCACTGTGCCCATCTGTAACTATTTCCTTATTTCCTCCACTGTCTGAAACTATAACAGGTAATCTTAAAAACATCATTTCAAGAATAAAAATTGATATGCCTTCTGATAATTTTGGACTACTAAGTTGAAAACCAATATCTCCAGCCACAATAATATTATATAGTTCATTCTGTTTTAAATGCCCAAGAAACCTTACATCCAAATTATTTTTATTGATAATAATATTTAGGTATTCAAAGAACTCATCATCTTTATTATTTTCAATATCTCCTACAACTAATACAATTATTTTTCTTTCAAAATTATTCTTTGCTAAGCAATCAATTAAGAGTGCATATCCTTTTTCTTTTCTCATTGAACCACCAATTATAAAACAAAAAGCATTTTCATCTATTTTCAATCTTTTTCTAACCTGTGATTTGATTTTTGAATAGTTTTTCAAATGCATTTGAAAATATTTTTGATCTAGACCATTATGTATATAATCTATGTTTTTATGCATATTCCGAATGGGTATAATTGCAGCTTTCGAAACACTTATTAATCTATAACAAATAGATTTTAAAAGGACTTTTAAATCATTTTTTGGAATTCTATCAAGCGTACCACCATGATGATAATAAATAATTTTACGATTTTTAAAAAAATATTTTAATAAAAGCAAAAATCTATACGAACCATGAATAATAATTATATCATTAGAATTAACTATATATTTTAAAAAGTATGCTGTCCTAAATATATGACATATGTATTCAAAATCAGATGTTCCAAAGATATTTTTTTTAAGTTTGTAAGGCAAAATCACCTTTGAAACTTGAAGACCTAATTGAAAGAGATAAGGTAACCTTATAATCTTATATTCATTTATTTTTGCATTGTTAAATGGTGTTATTAATTGAAAGAGAATATTATTTTTAGTAAATAACTTTAATCCATTAAACTGTGATTCTAAAAGTTTTGCAATCGAATTACCATTCGATAACAAATTTGTTGTTGCGTGACTATAGGTTATAAAAACCCTTCTATTAACATTCATTAATTATTGCTTTCTCTTTATAGCTATTTTGTCTAAATATTTTATATACAATGATAAACCTGTTAGAAATGTTAGATGGTAAGTAAGTCTTAGGCTACAGTACACTGTGATTTTAATTCGGTTAATGAAGAAATCTATAATCCAATTAAAAAGTTTTTCATTTTCTTGACAACAAGAATTTCTGGTTTTAATTATTTTTTGAAATATTTTAAAGAAATCATAATAAACTGATATAGCTCTTCTAGCACTTAATGAAGTTGGATTAAGCATTAACTTTCTATGCATATATTTATTAGACCCTGGAACGTAAATCAAGGATGTGATAGCATTATGTGATATAACATAAGGATTTTGATATTTATCAATATGGGATTTTGAACTTTTTGATTTATTATGTTTTCTAAGTTTAACCAAATAATCATCTAATATGTTTATACATCCATATTTTGAAATTTTATTCCAAAATTCATAGTCTTGACTATAAATCAGTTTGCTATATCTTAAATTGTGTTTTAATAAAACATTTTTTCTTATCATTATTGAACTGTGGACAAATTTGTTAGAATAAAGCAATTGCCATTTAAGAAACTTGCAATCATCTATTAATTTGGTTCGTCCTATTTCCCTTGCATTTTCATTGCACATAATTGCATTTGTACCCAAAAGAATACACTTGGGATTTTTCTCTAAATATCTTACTTGGTAAAACAATCTATTACCATCTGAGATATCATCCGCATCTTGCCTTGCAATGAAAGTTCCCTTTGCTATTTCCAATCCAATATTCATCGAAATCGATTGGCCCATATTATTTTCATTATTTATTACTTTTATTCTACGATCATTTATAGCATGAATTATTTTCAAAGTACTATCAATTGAATTATCATTAATAATTATTAACTCAATATTTTGATATGTCTGTTCAAGAATACTCATAATTGATTCTTGTATATATTCTTCAGCATTATACGCTGGCATAATTACACTAACCTTATGTTTATTCAATTTATTTTAATTATTAATGATTTATTACAAATATGAATTATACTGTTTTCTTATACTATCTATTATTAATTATGCATTAATATATCTAAATAAAGATTTCTCTCTAGATTAGTTATTTTATTTAAAGAGTTATTTCTCAGTATATATTTTCTAGCTTCAAAACCTAATTTCTCCCTTAGTGCTGGTTGCTGTAAAAGATTAATAAGAGCACTAGATATATCTTCAGACTCTGGTTTACATAGCATACCATTCTGACCATGGTTTATAATTTCAGCAATTCCAGTTGCATTTGCCCCAAGTACAGCACAACCACATGACATTGCTTCGATTAAAGTTTTTGGATGACCTTCATAATAACTTGGCAAGACAAACACTTTACATGAATTATAAATTTCTGGTAATGAATTGCTAGGGATATTTTCACTCCATAGAATATTTTTATTTTGATACTTATTTTGTAATGACTTTTTCAAATTGCCACTTCCAATTATATGAGTTTTCAAATTTAATTTTGATACAGCAATTAATAAGGACTCAACATTCTTTTGCTTTGCAATTCTCCCAACAAATAAAATATCAATAATTTTGCTTCTATTTGAATTTTCATCAGGTTTGAAAACTGTTTCATTTACATAGTTTGGTATGACTCTTATATGGTCTTGATGAAGTTTATTATTTTGTGCTAGTAATTGTTTTTTTATCATTTCAGTTGTCACGACATTTATTTTAGCTTTTGACATTGTTTTACTTTCCATGTCTACTGCAAGTTTATAGGAGAGTGAATCTTTTCCTTTTCTTCTTAATTGAAAATCAGAAAACAGATAACCCATCCTACAAATAAGTGGTTTATTAAATAACTTCGCAATTTTGAGAGCTTTCAAAGAGCCATTCATTTGATTTGTTTTAATAATACCGCAAGATATAAATGAATTAAAATGAAGTATTGGCATCAAGAATTCATATAACTTATTTGGTAGGTTAAACTTATTGCATAGAATATCTATTCCACCTAATTCATACTCAAAGTGTAGATCTTTTTCGTCGCCATATGTAAGGAAACTAACTTTAATATCATTTTCAATTAGTTTTTTATATAAGGCAGTTTCTCTATTTAAGATCCCAATTTTAGACCAATGATAGAGAGACATATCTTTTGTGAAAAAAAGGATAACTTTCAATTATTTTCCAAAACAAAAATTATCAAGGTATTGATGTAACTATGTAAAGAGTCTATTACAATTTAAAAGTTTTTTGATATTATTGCATTCTCATCTCTATAAAGATTTAATATTTCATCTCTAAATTTATTTGTGAGAAACCGAGAACTAGTTTGTTGAAATATTTTAAAATAAATATTACTGATTAGTCTAAATACTTTTCTAAAGTGATAGTTTGCTTTTTTATTCCTGAATAAGAAGGGAAAATTCCTATAAAAAATCTGCATAAGAAGAATCATTCCAAAAGGTCTAGATATATTCTTTTTATCTATATTTGTAGCCAACTTTAAATTATCTATTTTCATTGAACCCAATATATTCTCAATAAGATTTTTTTTATTAAAAGGATGTACAATTACTTTTGCTTTAGGGAATATTGATTTTATTGTCATTAGAGTTTTGTAATAATTAAAATAATTTATATTATCTTGATAAAAGTTGTATATGTCGGGGACCAATTTTTTTTCAGCTTTATGCCTATACAGAGATATTAAAAACCTATCTTGACGCCTAAGATTGATTGTAATAATCAATTCAAATGAAGATAAATAACGTTTCAATTTTTTTAGAAATACTAATGAACTTATTTCCTTATCATAAACAGTACAGTATGCATATAACCATTCACTAACCAAAATAAACTTATCATAGTTACTCTTTTCAAACATCTCATTTAAGCCTTCATCAACAATATAAGGTTTTAAATATTTTTTTCTTTCATTATTTGTTGATAGTTCACAATAAATAGAATGTAGAAGAGAGTTAGCATTAATATATTTAATATTATTCTTCTCCAATATAGTAGATGAGCTTTCTAGAACCTTTTTCAAAGAAGTTGTTCCAGTTTTAGGAGTCCCTATATGAAAATATAATTTTTTCAATATTTGCTAATTAGAATGATAGATTATGACCAGAAGATTATTTAAATCCAATTTAAATCAATATTTGTGATATTTTTTTCTTTTATCGTACTTGTTAATAGTTTTGTCTCTTCTAATAATTGGGGTATCTTTTTTTCGTGAGTCTCAACAAATATATAATCAATATTTTTATAAGTTTCTTTATTGATCAGCTTCATTAAAATTGGACATTCAAGACCCTCTATATCTAATTTTAAAATTCTAACCTTTTTTTTAAGAGAAACAATGAATTCATTTAAATCTACTAGTTGAGTTTTAATAAATTTATTTTTATTTATGTTTCCTTTATATTCTAAATATGAGGAACCAGTTGACCAATGAATCTCGTCTTTGTTTGAATGCTCATGAAAATATAATTTTTTTTCACAATTATTTATCCATACACCATTTTGATAACAGTTTACATTTAACTTATTTATAAATTTATTTTTCAATTTCTCATATGCATATGGGTTTGGTTCAAAACAATAAAATTCAGTTCCCTTAATATATAATTTCTCAGTTACTTTACCAATGTTTGCACCACAATCAATCACAATATCACCTGGCTCTAACTGAATTGTATATATATCAGGCAATTGATTATTCTTTTTGAAAAAGTCAAACATAAATTAAAAAAAGGTCTTTATCTATTTTTTTTGTCTTAAAAGAAATATCATTTAAGTCATCGTATGCTTTACCCAACCTTTTTATTCTATCATTAAGTGACTCTTGATCTAATCCAGGAAATTTCTGTTTCATATATAATTTATTTTCCTTTGACATACTTCTGACTTTTCTATATAATTTGATTTTATTTTTAATTTTTGAAAAAGTTCCTATATCCAACTTTGATTCATTAATATTTATATTATCTATCTCTTTTAAAATATTTATATAAGCAGGTAAACCATCATAATTGCCAAAGTAATTAGGTAAAATTTCAGAATTATCATTGGAATTACTGAAATTTTCTTTTTTTTCAGCCATCCACCTATTCAATAAATCTTTTACCATTGATATATTGTAGCACTTATTACTTACTTGATTGCCTAGTATATTTATTCTTGACTCGTCAGTTTTTGGTAAATAACTAATGACTGGTTTTCCCATCAAGTATGCTTCAATACCAGAGGTACAAGATGAATGAACTACAGCTTTAGATCCAAGAATCCATGGGGGAATAGAATCTTTATAAACGGCTTTTATATTGGGGATATTTTTTAAAATAGACTTCCAATATTGAATATTTTCAGATGGATGAGGTCTTAATATGAATTTTATTTTCGGCATAAGAGTTGGCAGATTTAATACAAGTTCTTTAAAGGCTATAAATTCCTCAAATCTCTTTTTTTTAACCTCTTTTAAGTTGTCATCCATAATACCATAATCATTAAACATGGCATCTAAATGCTCGCCATATTCATCTCCCATAATATGTTCAAATGAAAAACTCGAACAAAAAAGAACATAATCCCCATATTCGGTATTGATTTTTTTAACATCATCGTTAAAATACTTATTATATCTATTTTTCCAGAGGTCAACTCTTACATTCCCAGTATTTTTTATTACATTTTTAAATTCCGGATGCTTTTTTTTAAGAAATTCCTTTTCATATGAACCCCAAGTGAAATATTTAGTTACGATAGACATCGTTTCTTGTGGTACTCTTTCAATTAAATGATGTTCGGTAGAGTTATCAATGCCTAAACCCTCTTCATCAATAACCGTTATTTTATTTCCCAGATTAACAAGCCTTTTTAATCTTGTAATTTTGTAGATAGAAATACATTTTTCAAATATTATACCAGTAGGTAAATCATAAGTATAATGTCTTATTTGAGTGGTACTGCCTAAAATGATTTTGTATCCTGACTTTACCGCAAAAAGAGCCAAGAGTAATCTAGATTCTAGCTCTCGAACAATTATTTCTACTGGAATAATTAAATATTTACCTTTCAATATGCAACTCTCTAATTAACATGAATGCTTCTGCAGCAGCAACTCCAACAGATGATCCTCGAACTTTTGCCAAGGATTCTATCGCCTCTATTGAACGTGGATGTGGCCATTCACATAACTCCATGTCATAGATTTTTATGGCCTCCAATTTTAGTTCTAAAGTATTTGTTATATCTTCAAACCAATTAGGGATAAAAGGTATGCCAAAAGTTGGAGACTGCCATTCTGTTGAAGAAGGAATTTCAAAAGATAATATTCGCCTAACTGTTTGCGTCGGTAAAGGCCTGCAGGCAGTGACCACAGCTTGGTTAACAATTTGATGATCTATATTTAAATCTCCTGCATGATGCGTGATAATCGTATCGGGTTGTAATATTGAAACTTTTTCTTCAATCTTTTTAATTATGTCTAAAATATCTATTGAATCCAAACGATTATCAGGGTAGTTAAGAAAATCAACTGATTTTGCACCCAAAACCTTACATACTTTGTTTGCTGCTGAAGATAATGTCAGTAGATCTTCCTTTCTTTTATCTACATCTCGTTTATCATCCCTTGAAGTTGCTCCTTCGGCCAAAATCAAAGTATTAACCTCATGACCTTTTTTTGACCAATTAGCTATACTGCCTCCGCAACCTAAGATTTCATCATCGGGATGAGCAGCAATTACCATTATTTTCATTTACTTAATTCCCCCGATATTATTTGAAAACTCTTTGGACCTTCATTAAAAATTAAATCAACAACACTCATATTGTTTTGAAATTCCTTAATTAACTGTTGATAATTCGGATTATCATATCTGTGGAATACAACCCGTATACCTTCTCTTTTAAACTCATCTAACTTTAAATAGTCTCTACCAAAAGGGCCAGAAAGGTAGGTGGTCGCACCAATTTCTAAGCATATATCAAGAATAAATCTACTTTTATTTCCTTTTACACTCATTTCTGAAGATCTAACTATAGGCGTTTTAATTCCAAGAGTCTTGAGTAAATAATCAGTTGATTCCTCCAATAATGGGTATAAATAATTCCATTCGTTATCATAAAAATCTTTAAACCAGTTTTTGTGTTTTCCAAAATATTTTGACCTCCCGTAATAATACTTAAGACTATTGTAATGTTTCTTTTTCCATTTACTTGTATTATCAATTTTTAGATTTTTTATCTCTAAGTTACCGAAATTCCCTTTAGTTTGAACAGGAACGGTTAACCAAGTCCAGTTTGTATCCGTAACTATCATATTACGATTAATAAAGCTATTTTTTTCAAACTGAACATTGTCTAAAATAATATGAACATCTGATTTTATAATTCGATCGAAATAACCTAGCCAAGGTAGATAGGCAGGTTGATTAATGGAGGCAACCATTACTTCTATTTTTTTCAAAGTTATTTATAAGATCTGCTATATATCTAATATCTTTCTTTTGGAGCGAAGGATATAATGGAAGGGAAATAGTATTTCTTGAAAAATCATAAGCACATGGTGCAGTTTTTCCGTCTGCTAATAACTCCCAATCATTTATTGGGACTATAGATTTCACATCATTTTTTTCTAAATATTTAATCATTTTTTTGGGATTCTTTATTTTTTTTACTGCTCTGTACCTTACTGGTTTGTTTTTTGATGTCAGTTCTAAATTGCTACCAATCAGCTCAACACCAAAATATCTATAATATTTAAAAAGTTGTTCACGTTTCTTTATGAAATTATTGAGTTTTGATAATTGAATGCGGCCAATGGACGCTTGGAGGTCAGTCATCTGGAAATTAAATCTTTCTTTGTTAATTGATTTGTAGTCAAAGTCTCGAAAATCACGTGCATTTTCAGCAATATCAGTGTTTTTTGCAATTAAAGCACCACCTTGGCCACCACTTGTGATTATTTTTGTTG
>MDTB01208159.1_pt1 | contig 12665 bp, 9 predicted proteins | sample 811161 | NCBI WGS metagenome assembly MDTB01 (sample SAMN05326650, study PRJNA326480) | marine metagenome | isolation source: seawater | place: Mediterranean Sea | collected 2009 | reverse complement strand
AAATCAAATAGTCATGTTTAACCCATTAAATTTAATAACAAAATTTATCAAATCTAGTAATCAAAAAGAGCTAGATAGAATTGGTAAAATTGTTGAAAAAATAAACTCACATGAGGAGGATTTCAAAAATTTAAATGATGCCGACTTTCCAAAAAAAACAAATGAATTTAAAAATCAGATAAAAAGTGGAAAATCTTTAGACGACTTACTCCCTGAAGCTTTTGCTTTAGTAAAGGAGGCTGCCAAAAGAACAAGAAATGAAAGACATTTTAATGTTCAGTTAATCGGAGGAGTAGCTTTACATCAGGGCAAAATAGCTGAAATGAGAACTGGAGAGGGAAAGACTCTTACAATCACTCTCGCTGCATATTTAAATGCACTTGATGAGAAAGGTGTCCATATAGTAACGGTAAATGACTATTTGGCAAAAAGAGATTCTATTGAAATGGGACAAATATATAATTTTTTGGGTTTATCCTCAGGTTATATTAATAATGATCAAGATGATCTTGAGCGTAAGAAAAATTATAATTGTGATGTTACATATGCAACAAACAGTGAGTTAGGATTTGATTACCTAAGAGACAACATGAAATTTTCAGAAAATGAAATGGTACAAAGAGAGCATTCATTTTCAATTGTTGATGAAATAGATTCCTGTCTAATTGATGAAGCAAGAACGCCTTTGGTTATATCAGGATCTGCTGAAGACAAAACAGCTCAATACATTGCAATAGATAGACTAACAAATCTTTTAAAAAGCGAGGATTATGAAATTGATGAAAAGGAGAAAAATATTCTTTTAACAAATAATGGAATCAATAATGTTGAGAAAATTTTTTCAGATGCGGGTATTTTAAAAAATAATAACTTTTATGATCCTGAAAATTTACATTTAGTACATCATGTAAATCAAGCTTTGCGTGCTAACCATATGTTTGTAAAAGGTAAAGATTATATTGTAAAAGACGGAAGCTTAAAAATTATAGACGAACTTACGGGTAGAATACTTGAAGGCAGAAGATTTGGTGATGGTCTACATCAAGCTTTAGAAGCTAAAGAAAAAATTGATATTCAAGCAGAGAACCAAACTCTAGCATCGATTACATATCAAAACTATTTCAAACTTTACAAAAAAATTTCTGGTTGTACAGGTACAGCAGCAACTGAGTCTCAAGAATTTTTTGAAATTTATAATTTACCTGTTGTAGTAATTCCAACTAATAATGAAATGATCAGAAATGATTATAACGACCAAATTTTTAGAACTGAAAGTGAGAAAAATAACGCAATCATAAAAAAAATAACTGAACGTCATGCATTAGGACAACCAATCTTAGTATTCACATCAAGTATTAATAAATCTGAAATTTATTCAAGTTTACTAAAAAAGAAAAATATAAATCATGTAGTACTAAATGCAAAAAACCATGCAAATGAAGCTGAAATAATTGCAAATGCAGGAAAAGAAAAATCCTTAATTATTACCACAAGTATTTCTGGAAGAGGGGTTGATATTCAACTTGGTGGAAAAAAAGGATCTATTCCAGACGATCAACTGAAGACTAATAAAGATAAAATTAAATCTTTAGGAGGATTATTTGTAATTGGCACAGAAAGAATGGAGTCTAGAAGAGTTGATAACCAAGCTAGGGGTAGAGCTGGAAGACAAGGAGATGAAGGAAGTTCGATATTTTATGTAAGTTTAGAAGATGATCTAATGAGAATTTTTGGTTCAGAATCAATGAATAGTATGCTCGAAAAACTTGGGCTCAAAGATGGAGAAAGCATAGACCACCCCTGGATAAATAAAGCTTTGGAAAGAGCCCAACAAAAAGTAGAGACTAGAAACTTTGATATAAGAAAAACTCTTATTAAATTTGATAATGTTCTAAATGATCAAAGACACGTTGTTTTTTCACAAAGAAAAAATGCCATGAATAGTGACAATATTTTTGATTATTCAGATGAGTTTTTAAAAGAAATATCTGATGATTTAATAAAATTAAAAATTTCAAATTTATCAAATCCAAAAAGTAATGAATTTATTAACAGGACAAAACAAATAATCGGAAAAAGTTTAGAAGAAACAGAAATAAAAGATTTAATTGAAGCCAAAGACAAGGACTTTATAAAAAAAATATCTAATAAATTTAATGAATCAAGAACAGAAAGAATTAAAATTTTAGGTCAAAATCATGCAAAAGAAATAGAAAAAAGAATTTTTCTTCAGTCAATTGATCTAAATTGGAAATCACATATTCAATATTTAGAGCAATTAAGACAAGTTATAGGTCTAAGGTCTTATGGTCAAAGAGATCCATTGGTTGAATATAAAAAAGAAGCATTTGAATTATTTTCAAACCTTTTAGAAAAATTAAAATTAGATTATGTAACAATCCTTATGAACTTAAAGGTAGTAATGGAGACAAATAATGAAGAAAAAAATTCTAAAACAATTAATCCATCTGACAATCCTAAATGTTTATTGTTAATTAATAAAAGTAAAAAAATTTCTAGAAATGATAGATGTGAGGCCACAGGGAAAAAATTTAAAAACTGCTGTGGAGCCTTATAAAATTTAAATTAGTAAAAAGATTAAAGATACTAAAATTAATCCACCAATAATCGCTAGTAATACTTTTTTTGATTTTAAGATTTGATCAAAATTACTTTTCTTAATGGTTAATGTACTTAAATCTTCTGAACTATTCATAAAACCTTTATTTCTTCCAATCTGTAAAAATTTGTTTTTTCTTTCATTCATAATTTCATCAGATGATAAATTTTTGAAATAATCCAAATTTTTTGATATTGACTCTTTTAATACTTCCAACATTTGATCCCGATTTCGGTGGGCACCACCTAAAGGTTCTGGGATTATTTCATCTATTACCTTTAATTCCAATAAATCTTTTGCAGAAAGCTTCATTGCTTTTGCGGCATCAAGCATTTTTTTTGGATCTCTCCATAAAATAGTTGCACAGCCTTCTGGAGAGATAACAGAGTAGATTGCATTTTCTAACATAATTACTTTATTTGATGACGCTAATGCTATAGCACCACCAGAACCCCCTTCTCCAATTATAATTGCTAATGTTGGAACCTTAAGTTCCATGCAACACTCAATTGATTTAGCTATTGCTTCTGCTTGACCTCTCTCTTCAGCTCCAACTCCTGGGTATGCTCCTGGAGTATCTATAAATGAAATTATTGGAATATTAAATCTATTTGCCAAATTCATTAACCGGATTGTTTTTCGATAACCTTCTGGTCTCATCATTCCAAAATTTCTTTCAATTCTACTATCTAAATTATCCCCTTTTTCTTGACCAATAACTAAAACTGAAGTTTCTTTAAACTTTGCAAAACCAGTCAAAACAGATTTGTCCTCTCCATAATAACGATCTCCAGATAAAGAAATAAAATCATCGAATAAATTATCAATAAAAAATTTTGACTTAGGCCTATCTTCGTGTCTAGCCACCATTGTGGTTTGCCAAGGATCAAGATTTGAATAAATATCTCTTAATTTTTTATCTAATTCTACTTGAGTGCTAGATATTTTTTGAGTATCAACTTCAGTTAGGCCTTCTTGATTGTATGGATCTTTTAATTTTTCTATTTCTAACTCTAGATTTTTAATATCTGCTTCAAAATTAAGATAATTTTTCATATTTATTTGTTTATAAACTAAAATTTGACAATAAAATGATATAATAAAAAATTAATGAAAAAAAAAGAGAAATTCATAAAAACTTATGATTTATCAGTCTCAAATGTCCTTTTGGATTTTGTTAATAGAGAGTTACTGCCTGGAACTGGTATTTCGAGCAATCAATTTTGGAAAGGTTTCAGCAAAACTGTACATGAATTGTCACCAAAAAATAAGAAGCTTTTAGAGGTAAGAGAAAAAATACAAAAATCAATAGACTCTTTCCATCTTGAAAGAAAAGAAAAGAAATTCAATTTCAAAGAATATAAAACCTTTTTACAAAAAACTGGTTATCTTAAAAAATCAGGCCCAAACTTTAAAATAGAAACTAAAAATGTAGATAAAGAAATCTCAAGTATTTGTGGTCCTCAATTAGTTTGTCCAGTATCTAATGCGAGGTTTTTATTAAATGCAGCTAATGCAAGATGGGTGAGTCTTTATGATAGCTTATACGGTTCAAATATAATTCCTGAAATCAAAGGTGCAGTAAAAGGTAAAACTTACAATCCAATAAGAGGAAAAAAAGTTATTGAATATGCTAGAAATCTTCTAGACAAATATATACCTCTTAAAAAAATCAGTTGGAAAAATTTAAATAAAATACCAAATATAAATAATGGAAAATTAAACATTGAATTAAAAAATAAAAAACAATTAGTTGGATACAAAAAAGATAAAAATAAATTATCATCTCTTTTATTCATAAACAATAATCTTCATATAGACATATTATTTGATCATAATAAAAAATTAGAAAAAAATAACCCTGATGGCAACCAAGACCCACTAAAAATTCATGATATTATTTTAGAATCAGCAATTTCAACAATTTGTGATCATGAAGATAGTGTTGCTGCGGTTGATGCTGGAGATAAAGTTTTAGGATATAGAAATTGGTTACAATTAATGAAAGGAGTTCTTCAATCAACATTTAAGAAAAATGGAAAGATAATTGTTAGAAAATTAAACTCTGACAGAAATTATAATTCAATTAAAAATAAAAAAATTAAACTACATGGAAGATCTTTGTTATTAAACAGAAATGTGGGTCATCTAATGACAAATCATGCAATTCTGTTAAAAGATGGTTCAGAATGCCCTGAAGGTATTTTAGATGCTTTTATAACCTCTGCAGCTTGTCTTCATGATTTTAAAAGAAAGGGTAATTCAAGAACTAATTCAATTTATATTGTAAAACCAAAAATGCACGGACCAGAGGAGTGTGCATTTACTAATCTTATTTTTGAAAAGGTTGAAAAAGTTTTAAAATTAAAAAAAAACCAAATCTTATGTGGTATAATGGATGAAGAAAGAAGAACTTCAGTTAATCTTAAAGAGTGTATTAGAGTTTTGAAAAAAAGAGTATTTTTTATTAATACAGGATTTTTAGATAGAACTGGTGATGAGATCCACACATCCATGGAAATTGGTCCAATGGTATTAAAAGGTGATATGAAATCAACTAAGTGGATCAAAACTTATGAAAATAATAATGTTGATATCGGCTTATTGTGTGGTTTTTCTGGAAGAGCACAGATTGGTAAAGGTATGTGGGCTATGCCAGACTTATTAGATGAAATGCTGTCTCAAAAAATTTCACACCCTCTTTCAGGTGCAAATTGTGCTTGGGTTCCTTCTCCAACTGCAGCTGCTATCCATGTGTTACATTATCATGAAATTGATGTTTTTTCTCTTCATCAAAAAATTAAAAAAAGAAAACCAGCTAATTTAGATTACTTAATCACCATCCCAGTTAATAATAATCCCAAATGGTCAAAAGATGAAATTGAAAAGGAGCTAAAAAATAATGCTCAAGGTATTTTAGGATATGTTGTTAGGTGGATTGATCAGTCAGTAGGATGCTCAAAAGTCCCAGATATAAATGGTATTGGTTTAATGGAAGATAGAGCAACTTGCAGAATAAGCAGTCAACATATTGCAAATTGGTTACATCATGGTGTTTGTAGTAAGAAGCAAGTTTTAGAAATTATGAAAAAAATGGCAAAAGTTGTTGATTACCAAAATCTCAAAGACATCAGTATGAAAGACCAAGATCCTTATCAGGCTATGTCTGGAAATTTTGATAAATCAATAGCCTTTAAAGCAGCTTGTGATTTAGTTTTTCATGGAAAATATCAACCATCAGGCTATACAGAACCGTTACTTCATTTTAATAGATTAATGAAAAAATCAATTTGATTAAGATTTTAAACCAGTTCTATTTTTAAATGCAGAAAATAAAGTTCCATCATCTAAACTTTCTATTTCACCACCCACAGGTAATCCTTGTGCTAATTTTGTAATTTTAGTATTGGTGTTTTTTAAACTATCTTGAATATAATATGCTGTAGTTTGTCCTTCCACAGTTGCACTCGTTGCAAGTATAACTTCTTCAATATCTTCTTTAATAACTCTTTCGACTAAAGAGTTAATTAGAAGATCTTCTTTTCTTTGTCCTACCGATGAAATAGTTCCACCTAATATATGAAAATAACCTTTAAATATATTTGAGTTTTCAATTGACCATTGATCAGCAATATCTTCAACGACACAAATTTTATTAAATTTATCATTTGTATTTTCACAATTGAGACATCCATTTGAATTAGACTTTAGTCCTCCACAAGAATTACATCTAACAACATTTTTATAAACTTGGGCCAAAGTATTTGCCATAGGTTTAACAAGCTCATCTCTGTTATTAATTAACTTTAATACGATTCTTTTTGCTGATTTAGGTCCTAACCCAGGAAGTTTTGAAATTAATTTAATTAATTCTTCTATCTCATTAATATTTTGCATCTATTATTTATAAAGGCCATTTAAAACCAGGTATTCCAAAACCACCGGTGGCTTTTGAAATTTCTTCTGTAGTTTTTGTTTTAATTTGGGATTTTGCACTGTTATGTGCTGCAACAATTAAATCTTCAATTATAGTTTTGTCTTCCTTCATTATTTCATCAGATAATTTAATTGTTAGCATTTCACCTTCACCATCAAGAGTGATTTTTACTGAGTTAGATCCAGAAACGCCTTGAACTCTTATTTCTTTGATTTTTTGTTGGCTTTCTTTCATCTTTGTCTCAAGCTCTTTTGCTTTATCTAAAATTTTACTAAAATCAGTCATCATCAGCTCCTTTATTAATTAAATCTACATCTACTAATTCAGCATCAGGAAAGTTATCAATTATATTTTTAAATATTTTTGAATTTTTTACTTCATCAATTAATTCTTTTTTAACATTTTTTTGTTTATCTTTTACTGAAATTTGTCCTTTTAATTTGCTAAATGTAATAATCCATCTCTCTTCTGTCCATTCAAAAAGTTTTGAAGATAAATCTTTTACAAAATCTTTGTCTAAACTTTCATTAAAAGATATTTCAATTCTATTTTTTTCAAATTTCACTAAATTAACATTTTTTTCTAATTCATATTTTAATTTGATCTCTTTTTTTTTTGTACAGATTTCAATTAGTTTCTCAAATGAATTAATATTATTTTTATGGAATACTTTTATTTCTGTTTGAACTTCTGGTTTAATTTTTTCTTTTTGTTCAACATTTTTGATTTGATTAATTATTTTGGGCGGTGATGTACTTTCGTTATTTTTTACTGAATGCTCACTATTGAGATCCATTTCAACCTTTTCGACTTTGATATTAGATTTTATAGAATTTAAATGCATTAATCTTATTAAAAACATCTCAATTGATAAATGTTGATTAGAAACAATATCTAATTCATCTAAAGATGAAATAGCAAATTGCCAAAATAATATTAAAACATCTGTATCTACTTTACTAGATATCTCTTTAATTTTTGAAAATTCTTCGTCATTAAGAGAAAAATTCGTACTCTCTAAATTTAATGAGTTTATATTTTTAAAATAATAAAGTAGCTCTAAAAAATCATTTATAAAAACTTTTGGTTCAACTCCTTGATCATAAATTTTTCTATAAATATTTATTACTTTAGTTTCTTCACCCTTTAAGATTAACTCAAATAAATCAATTAATTGTGACTTATCAAAGTATCCAAAAATTTTTTGAGCTGAACTTAAATCTAATTGTTGCTCTTTGTCTAAACTCAGTAGCGCTCTATCCAACAAAGATAATGCATCTCTTACTGAGCCTTCTGATATTTTTACAATTAATTTCAAAGCTTCATCTGTTACTTTGCCATTTTCTTTTTCTTTAATTTTCTTTATAAATTCGAACAATTCAGATGATTTAATTCTAGACAAATCAAATCTTTGACATCTGGATACTACAGTAATTGGAATTTTTTTAATTTCTGTAGTTGCGAAGATAAATTTAAGATATTCTGGTGGTTCCTCTAATGTTTTTAACAATGCATTAAATGCTTGTTTGCTTAACATATGAACTTCATCAATAATAAATATTTTATATTTAGCCGAAGTTGGCCCATACCTTGAAAATTCTATTAAATCTCTAACATCATCCACTCCTGTTTTGCTTGCTGCATCCATTTCTAGTACATCTATGTGACTTGAACTTGTAATTGCATCACAATTCTCACATTTAATTTTACATTTGTTTTCTACTCCGTTTGAACAGTTAAGTGCTTTAGCAACAATTCTTGCGGTTGTAGTTTTTCCTATCCCTCTAATACCTGTAAATAAATATGCATTTGGTATTTTATTAGCCCTAATCGAATTTGTTATAGTTTCTGCAACAACATCTTGGCCAATAAGATCATCGAAAGATTGAGGTCTATATTTTAAAGCTAATACTTTTGAGTTAATATTCATTTAAATAATTTTTAGGAGACTAGAACCTGAATAACTGTCTCTACGACTGCTTCCGTTAAGATCTGGTCGGGTTCAAGCAGCATCCACCTCTAGCCTCCAGAACTATTATAGCAGTTATGTTTTCCAATCTACAAGAAAAGAATATTATTTTTTTTCTCTTATCTTATCAGCTTCAAAAACACCTAAGACGTGAAAATCTTCACAATGAAGACCTAGTTCCTCTAAAGATTTTTGGACTTTTTGATCTTCAATATGACCATCTAAGTCGCACAAAAAAAAGAATGAATCGAAAGTATTTTTTTCAGGATAACTTTGTAACTTTGTAAGATTTACTCCATTGATAGCAAACCCACCTAATGATTGATAAAGAGCAGCTGGTTTACTTTTAAGCTTGAATAAAAAAGAAGTTATATATTTTTTACTACTAAACTTTGGTTGAGAAATATCTCTACCCATAACTAAAAATCTAGTTAAGTTACCATTATCATTTTCGATATTCTTTTTAATGATCTCTAATCCATAAATTTTGGCACTTAAGGATGAAGCAATTGCAGCTTTTTTTATATCTTTAGCTTTAGAAATCATCTCAGCAGATCCTGCTGTATCTGCTCTAATATGTTCAGCAATATTATTTTTTTTAATAAATTGCGAACATTGAGATAAACCTTGAGCATGAGAGTATACTTCTTTTATATCACTTACTTTTGCACCTTTTTGACCTAATAGATTGTGTTCAATTTTTTGAAAGTGCTCTTTATAAATATTTAATCTATATTTAAATATTAAATATTCTATACCAATATTGCCTGTGATTCTATTTGACTCAGGAATAATTATTTTACAATCAGGTTCAGAAATTGCTTTATTAAAACAATCATCAAATGTTTTGCATGGTAATATTTCTGCATCATTATCAACTGATAAAGCTGCTAGATGGGAATATGCACCAAAAGCTCCTTGAAAATATATTCTACTCATTATGACTTATATTCCATAATTTTTTTTAAGGCTATATAATCTTCTTCTGTGTCAACTCCAATTGGAGATGATTTGGCAATTGCAACATTTATAGCAATATTATTATCTAACGCTCTTAGCTGTTCCAATCTATTTTTAATTTCATTTTTTGATTGATTTAACTCAACAAATTTTTTTAATGTTTCAATCGAATAGCAATAAATTCCTATATGATGATAAATATTTGGTACATCTGATGAACTTCTTACAAAGGCCTTTGCCTCGGAAAACTCATCATTGTTTAAAGGATTTTTAGTTATAACTTTTACAATATTTTTATTATTCAAATCTTTCAAATTTTTTATTTTAGCAGCAAGTGTACCCATTCTAGATCTACTATTAACCATTTTTATATTTAAGCTTTTGATGTCCTCAATCTTAATTTCAGGCTCATCACCTTGTAAATTCATTATCAAATCAATATCTTTATCTCCTAGTTTTATGAACGCCTCATAAATTCTATCAGTTCCAGTTTTGTGACTTTTACTCGTTAAAATTGCTCTTCCTCCATTTTTAATAACATCATCTAAGATTTCTTGGTCCTCTGTTGCAACTACTACCTCACCAATGTTTGCTTCCTCTGCTCTTTTAAATACATGTGATATAATTGACAAATTATTAATTTTTAATAAAGGTTTGCCAGGCAGCCTAGTTGCTGACAATCTAGAGGGTATAATAGTTAATGTTTTCATTAATAATTGAATTATTATAATAACTATTAAATTGAAATAGGGTCAATTTATACATTAAATTTTAGTAATTTTTAGAATTATCGTGATATATGTTCCGAAATAAAATTTAGAAAAATGGATTCTTTTGAAATTAATAAAATAATCGCCGCTGTATTAATGGTTGCCCTTTTAGTTATTGGTATTGGAAAACTATCAGATATCATATTTCATGTAGAAACACCTAAAACTCCAGGTTATGTGGTTGAGGAAGAACAAGCTAAATCAGTATCATCGACTGTAGAAACTACCACGGAAGAAAAATTTGATATATCAGCATTGATGGCAATGGGAGATGTAGCTGCAGGTGAAAAAATTTTTAAAAAATGTGCAGCTTGCCACTCAATTATCAAAGAAGGAAAAAATAATATTGGTCCTGCATTATATAATGTTGTTGGAAGGCAGGTTGGATCTTTAGTCGATTATAAATATTCAAAGGCACTTTCTACGTATGAAAAGGAATGGACTTTTGAAGAACTAAATGGTTATTTATTAAAACCAGCAAAATGGATTAAAGGAACAAAAATGGCGTTTGCTGGATTAAGAAAAGAAAAAGATAGAGCTTCGGTCATTAAATACTTAAATCAAAATTCTGATAGTCCTCTACCACTACCTTAATTTTCCAAAGCAATATAATAAAATACTTTTTTGAACATGGACTCTATTTAGAGCCTGTTGCCAAACATGAGATTTTTTACCTAAAAATACTTCATCACTTACTTCGAATCCACGAGGCAAACAGTGAAGAAAAATACAATCTCTTTTTGCATAACTTATCAATTTTTTATCTATTCTAAATTTTTTAAATTGTTTAATTTTCTTCTTTTTATTAACTTTATCATTTAAAGATATAACTTTGTCTGAAAATATCACATCGGCGTCTATAACTGCTTTTTTTGGATCATTATAAATAAATATTCTTTTATTATTTTTTTTTACCCATGCTCTAACATCTTTGCCTGGTTCAAATTTTTTTGGACATCCAATGCTAAGTTTAAATGAAAATTTAACAGAAGCTGCTATTAAACTATCTAAAACATTATTAGAATCTCCAATCCAACAAATATTTAATTTTGAAATAGATTTTTTCTTAATTTCTTCAACTGTGAATACATCAGATAAAACTTGAGTTGGGTGTGAGGATGGACTTAACCCGTTTATTAATGGAATTGATAAATATTTTTTAAAATCATTAATTTTTTTTTCACTATCTGTTCTTAACATAAATCCATCACCATAAGTTGAGAGAATCTTTGCGGTATCTGATATACTTTCTCCGCCTTGTCCGAGATGCAATTCATTAGATCTAAGTGTTAAAGTTTCACCTCCCAGCTGTTTTATTGCTAAATAAAAGCTTATTCTAGTTCTTGAGCTAGCCTTTTCAAACATTTGAATAAGTATTTTACCCTTAAGTGGAGAACCTCTATCAACCTCAAGAGTGCTTAACTTTCTTCTAAGATTTTTTCTTTTTTTTGCATCTACGATAATTTTTCTTAAATCTTTAGCAGGAATATCTTTCAAATTAATAAAATGTTTCATTTTAATTTAATTCTGAACAAACTTTTTTTATTATCTTGAGTGATAGGTTAATTTCATTTTTTTTTACATTAAGTGGTGGTAAAAGTCTAACAACATTTTCAGCTGCTCTAATTGTTAATAAATTATTTTCCATAAGTTTATTTATAAATTTTGCTTGATCTGTTTTGAGTTGTATTCCAATCAACAAACCTCTGCCTCTAATTTCTTTAATAATATTGGGATACTCATTTTTTATTTTATTTAGATTTAATAAAAAATATTTTGAAATTTTTTTTACATTATTTAAAAATTTTTTGTTTGAAATAATATCTATGACTGAATTTCCAACACTCATTGCTAAAGGATTCCCACCAAATGTCGAACCATGAGTTCCTGCTGTCATTCCAGAAGCAACTTTTTTGTTCATTAAAACTGCTCCGATTGGAAATCCGCCTCCAATACCTTTTGCAATTGGCACAATATCTGGTTTTATCTTTGATTTTTCAAAAGCAAAAAAATCACCAGATCTCCCAATTCCACACTGAACCTCATCTAAGATTAATAAAATATTTTTTTTATCACAAATTTTTCTAAGTTCCTTTAAACACCAATCAGGAATTTCTTTAATTCCTCCTTCTCCCATAATAGTTTCAATCATAATTGCAGCCGTGTTTTTAAAAATTTTTTCTTTTAAAGACTTATGATTGCCAAATTCGAAGTGATCAAAACCAGTTACTTTTGGCCCAAAGCCTTCAGTCATTTTTTTTGAACCACTCGCATATATTGTTGCCAGTGTTCTTCCATGAAAACTATTTTTAATACATAAAATTCTATTTTTTTTAGGTTTTCCAATTGAATAAAAATATCTTCTTGCAACTTTTATTGCTGCCTCTGTTGCCTCTGCTCCACTATTTT
>MDTB01009497.1_pt1 | contig 12665 bp, 10 predicted proteins | sample 811161 | NCBI WGS metagenome assembly MDTB01 (sample SAMN05326650, study PRJNA326480) | marine metagenome | isolation source: seawater | place: Mediterranean Sea | collected 2009 | reverse complement strand
TATGCTCAAAAGAGAACATAAAGTATCAAATATAAGCAGTGAGGCCATCTTTGCTATACCTGCCATGAAACCTTCTAGAGTTATTTTTGCTTCAATCTTTTGCCTTTTTCTGATGATTACTGATATCAGATATGAATCTGGCTCTTCCATTAGATCTCTAGGTCATGATGTGTTGAAGCCAATATCTCATATTGCTCAACTTCCTATTTATATTTCACAATCTTTCAAAGTTTTTTTTTACTCGCGAGTTCAACTTGAACAGAGAGTTCAATCACTAGAAGAAGAAAATCTTAAACTTAAAGTGACCAATCAGTTTATGGAGAAGCTCTCAATCGATAACAGTAAGTTAAATTATTTATGGTCATCTACTAATGTTGAGAAAGAAAGGCTCTCAATTTCAAAAAAAAATTTATTATCTCCCAATGAATATCAACCACTTTTAGTACTGGATATAGGAGGGAATCAAAGTATTAAAATTGATAATGCTGTTATTTCTGGACAAGGATTAGTAGGAAGAATAAATAACATAGGCTTCGCCACTGCAGAAGTTTTGCTTGTTCAGGATGTAAGATCTTCAGTGCCTATAATTTCTGGTGACACGTCATTACATGCTGCCCTTGCAGGAAAGGGACTTGGTAGAAATGGTGAACTAAAATTTATAAAGAAGACAGCAAAATTTACAGTGGGAGAGAGAATCTATACTTCTGGTTTGGGTAAAACCTTTCCTGAAGGCATTCTTGTTGGAGAAGTAGCTTCAGTTATTGACCCCGTAGATAGTATGTTCTTAAAAGTTTATATATCTTTTTACTCTAATCCCATTAATCAAGACTACTTTCTTATACATAAGTATGAATAGATCATTTAAGAATAAGCTATGGATATATCTTTCTCTATTTCTTGCAGTTGTTATGGACCTTTATTTCTTTCCTGAATCAATACTATTGTGGAAGCCTTTACTTACCTTGTTGGTATTAATATATTGGAATATGGCACTACCAGACAAAGTAGGTATATTCGAAGCTTTATTTTTTGGATTGATAATGGATCTGTTGTACGGTTCAATACTGGGTTTACACGCAATACTCTTCGTGCTGATTACATATATATGTCAACGCTTCTTTTACCAGTTTAGAGTTTCTCCAATTTGGCAACAATCAGTGATTCTTTTTTTTCTTTTCTTTATTTTCAAAATGGCATTTTCTTTTGACTTCTTCAGTTCAAGTCTCGGATTCCATGTATCGGATAGTTCTTACATCACTAATACATTTATTTTTGCTATTACCTCCTCTTTATTTTGGGCGCCTACGTTTTTCACTCTGCGGGAACTAAGAAGAAGGAAAGTGAAATTGTGAGTCTGGAATGAAAAAAGTACTTACAGTTTCATTATGGATAGTTTCAATTTTTTTGGTTTTATTGATATGTATTTCATTTGCCTTAACCCAAAAAAAGTTTAATTCATTCTTATTGAAATCTTATCTAGATATTGAGCCTAACTTCAATATTGAAGAAAGTAACTGGCACCCTGTAAAACCATCAATATTATTGGGTTCTTTCGAATCAAAAGCACAATCACAAGTCATATTTGCAGATGAAATCCAAATAGAGTTTTCTCTTGTAAGTATTTTTAGAGGTAAATTTATATCAAGATTGAGTATTAGTGATATTACTATTCAGAGTCAAAATGTCGAGAAAGATCCTGATTTATTGAGCTTGCTTGACTCGTTGAAGACTATTGAAGAATTAAATATCAATAATCTTAAAATAAATCTACCAGATGGTTCAAATTTATTTAATTTGTCCTTGCGTTCTGTATTCGATGAAAGTGGGCCTAAACTCAATCTACATTTAAAGGATAAAGAAACAAATATTCTGGAGGTAGGTATCCTCTCAAATGAGAATTCAAAAGGAGAGTTGGTGAGAGGATACATTCAAACTACTAAATTTTTAATAGATAAAACCATAATTAATTTTGTCTGCAAATTATGCCAATTCAGTGGTGAATTAAATACTAATTTAAATTTTACTTTTTTTCGTAACAAACTCTTACGTTTTGAAGGAAATATGGATTTTTATTTAGATAAAGATGTCTTTAGTTTCAATTCCATATCCTCAAGCTTTAGGTTAAAAGATCATATTGATAATTATCTGCAGATAAGTGCAATTTTAAATAAAGACAATAAATTAAAAGTTCCAGATTTTTTTGTAAATCTTTCTGGAAAAGATACGAAATTAATTTTTCCAAAATTCATACTTTCTAATGATAAGTTGACGGATACTTTTCTAGAGTCACTAGGGTTAAAACTGAATGTAGGTGGATCTTTAGAAGATGTGTCAATAAATCTAGACTCGAATAAAGAAATTCTCATTGCTACATTACGAGATTTAAAAGTTAAACATAGTTCTATCGATCTAGAAGGATTTAACGGACAGCTATCAGTCTTCAAGGATAAAGCAAAGATAGCAATCGATTCACCTTTATTAAGGATTTCAACCCATGGTTTTTTTGATCAAAATTTGGAACTCTATGACTTTAATTCTTTTTTAAATCTAGATTTTTCAAAAAACAATATTGAGCTAATTCCATCCAGTTTCTTTGCAATTTTAGATAAACAGAGAGTCGAAGGATTGTTATCTATTTTGGATATTCCGACCAAAGGTGCAGGAGATATTAATTTGAGGATAAGAAACAAAAAAATAAATGAAAAATCTGCCTTATCTCTATTTCCAAATACATATTATTTAACTTCAACAAAGAAAAGAATAGATTCGTTAATTGAAAGTGGTTTTTTTGAGGACATAAATTTTATATATAGAGGTCCAGTAGATGGAAGACATATTGATAATTCAAGTTCTTTTATAATGCAGGGTTCTGGGCGAGACATCATTATCAATCTTAATGGGTATAAAATTTCTGGTATAGATACAACCTTTTCAATTAATAATTTTAATGTAAATGGAAAACTTACCAATGGTAAAATTTTTGGCTCTGAGGTTGAAGCAAGTTTTAATACTTATCAATCTGAAGCAGGCTTATCTCTTGATATAACTGGAAATTCATTTGGCCCTGTTTCCTCTCTGGTTGAATCAATTTCTTATAACTTCGGAAAAATAACTTCTGCAGGATTCCATAAAACAAATTTTTATTACAGCTCTCCTGTTGAGAACGGTTTATCTTTGTTAAGCAAGAAATCTACATTAGAAATAAGCACAGATATAGACAAAGGTGAATTCAACTTACTTGATATAGGTTATGAATTTCAGAATATATATTCTTCACTAAATTATAGTAATGTGACTGGTTTTGATGAAGGATATTTTTCTTTTAAGCTTAATAACATCCCTCTAGTTTTTGAGTTAAATGAGGATGGCAAAACAGAAGATTACACTTTTTTTAAATCAGACAAACCTATCCAAATTAGAAATTTGTTTCCAACAATTATCAGAAACTCAGCCTCTGGCTCTTCATCTACATTAATTCAAATTGCGGTTCCATCTTTTATAAGAGGTCAAAATATAAAGAGATCTTACGTAAATCTTTCATCTGATCTTTTGGGTACTGAAATCAATCTTCCAGATCCTTTTTTTAAAGTTAAAGATGATCCTGCCGCATTAAACCTTACCTTTTACCCCCCGTTTACCGGTGAGACCTCAAGTCTTCGTTTTAGGCTTGGAGAGATTATAAGGGGAAAATTTAATCTCTCAAATAAAGTCATAGAGGGTTTTATTATTGCAGGTAAGGAAAAACAATCTATTAGCATTGAAAAAGATAAGATTTCTTTGATAGGGAATATTAAAAGCCTTGATCTGGCTATTTTTAATTCATTTGAAAGGACTATTAGTACAAAGATAGTTGATTTAGATATAAAGAAATTGGAGATAAATAAAATAATCTTATCTAATTTTTCTTTACCTAGAACTATAGTTAGATCTAAGAATTCAAACAAATTTCTAGAATTATTGGTTTCTAATCAAAACTTAAAGGGTAGCTTTTATGTTCCCAAGGTCATTAATCAAGCTCCAATAATAGATTTGGAATTCGTAAATTTTAATTTCTCTGAGTTTGACAATACCCCTTTCGCTGATGCTTTCAATAATCTGTTACCTCCTTTGAAGTTTAAAACAAATTCTCTTGTAATTAACTCCATTGACTATGGAAACTGGGCCTTTGATTTTTCGTCTTCTGAATCAGCTTTTTCCCTTGATAATATCGAGGGAACTTACGGAAAATGGGGACTTACAAGAAATAAAAATAATATTTCAAGCTTAAGAATTTTTAAAACTGAAAAGAATTGGAAGACCACTTTAGAATCCAAAATTTATTCCGGCTCTCCTGAAAAAGCTTTTAAACAAATAGGAATAGATCCAAATTTTGAGATGGATACGATTTCAGCGGAAACTAATCTATCGTGGCAGTCATTACCTTGGCAATTTGATTACGGGATACTATTCGGTGACATATCCTTTGATGTTGAGGGACTATTAATCTTTAATGGAGAGGATTTGCAGGCTCAAAGTAATATTTTAAGACTCTTAAGTATATTTAATATTACTGACTCCTTTGAAAAAGTAACTAATTTAGATTTCAGAAAATTATATAAATCAGGCTTTAGCGCAGATACCGTAAAAGGAAATCTATTAATTACAAAAAACTTAATTAGATTGAAAAAACCTATGATATTTAAAAGTGGATCTAGTGAATTTAAATGGGAAGGAGAGATAAAAAGAGATAAAACAGGCAACCTTGATGGTCTAGATTTAGAAGTAGTTATGACTTTACCCTTAAGGGATTATCTTCCCGCTTACGCTTTTCTATTAGGGGGACCTGTGACTGCCGGAGTTGTTTATATTGCAGGTAAGGCCTTTGAAAGAGACTTAGATAAATTTAGTTCTGGATCTTGGACTGTAAGAGGAAGTTTAGAAGAACCAAAAACAGAATTTAATGGTTGGTTTGAACAATAAAGTATGCGGCTAGATTGTTGTACGCCTTTCTTTTGACGAGGGAATGTGAAGATCTAGTCTGTATTTTGTAATTGTTCTTCTGGATAAAAGTACCTTGAAATTATGTTGCAATGCGGCTTTTAAATTTTCATCGCTGAATGGGTTTGATTTGTCTTCATTTGAGATTAATTCCTCAAGAAGGTACTTTAGTTCCTGACTAGTTACATCCATGCCTTCTTTATGTTTATTAATTCTTCTCTCAAGTAAGTCCTTCAATGGAATCACCTGATTAGGCAACTGAATGTATTTATTACGCACAATTCTAGAAATAGTTGAAGTACTAATATTAAGCTTCTCAGCAATTTCTTTATTAGATATAGCTCTCTTTCCTGACTTTCCATTAAGGAAATTTCTTTGAGCTTCAACTATAAATTCTGAAACGACTAAAAGTGTTTGCTGCCTTCTTTCAAGACCTTTCAGAAAGGACTTAGTATCTTCTACCTCATTTTTTTTTGAAGATTCAACTTTATCTCTAATTTTTTCTAATAATTCTTTTGACATGAAGTTATCATTCAACGCTACAAGCCAATTATTTTCTTCCTGATAAGCCATGATGTCTGGTCTTATGTAATTTTTAGAAGTTTCACCGAAACTTCCTGCAGGATTTAACGATAGCTTATTAAGGTTCTTTAAATGAATTTCAGATAGATTTTCTGGCTTTACTTTTTTCTCTAAGAGACTTTGGAGATTTTTTTTTAGACTTTCTTTCTCTGAATAACTTACATCTAAGTTTTCAATTTGTACATCTAAGGATTCATTGATGTTTCTAAATGCACAACCGGGTGGATCAAAATTCTGTATTATCTTGAGAACCTCTTCTATTTCTTCATCTGAAATATCTGAATTAAAATCTTCCTTAATTATTTTTTTCACATCTTGAAACTCTAGTTCTGGATCAAGTCTTCCATCTTTTTCTACAGAATCAATAAGAAATTCACCTATCAAATTTTGTATTGGGTCCAGAGGAGTAATTTCGAGTTGTTTAAAAAGATTTTCCTGAATATTGGTATCTTCATTTTCTGAAAATGAACCTATAGAACCTCTCTCCTCAAATAAAATATTCTTATAAAAGTCTATTTTATATTCATCTTTAAAGTAAGCTAGTTTCTTGTCTTCTTCTTCAAAGTAATCATTTATTAATTCATTGAGTTTTGAGCTAATCTCAAATCCACTCAAAGATAGTAGTTTGATTTGATTACCTAGGTTTGCAGTGATATTGAGCGAAAGTTTTTGTTTTTGTCTTAATGCTTGTTTCATTATTCAACTATAAAATTATTGCCAAGATAGACATCTTTTACAATTGGATCTTTAGCAATTTTTGATGGTTCTCCACTGGCAATTATTTTACCTTTATTTACTATAAATACTTTCGAACAAATATTCATTGTATCTCTTACATTGTGATCGCTAATCAAGACTCCGATATTCTTTTTATTGAGATTCAGAATGGTATTTTTTAAATATGAAACAGCTATAGGATCAATTCCCGCAAAAGGCTCATCTAGTAAAATAAAGCTAGGATTAGATGCAAGCATTCTTGCAATTTCTGTTCTTCTTCTTTCTCCTCCCGATAATTTAATTCCTTTTGTCTGTGAAAATTCTTCTAAATTAAATTCATGAAGAATAGAATCAAGTGCTTCTTTCCTCCCTTTGTTATCTAAATCTTTTCTTTGCTCTAATGCAGATAATATATTTTGTTCGACACTCATTCCTCTAAATACAGAAGATTCTTGGGGGAGATAAGATAATCCAAGCGAAGTCCTTTCCGAAACTGACAAGTTACTTAAATCTTTACCAGATATACTAATTTTTCCATTCTCAGGTTTAATAAGTCCTGCAATCATATAAAAAAGGGTCGTTTTACCAGCACCATTAGGTCCAAGTAAACCGACAGTTTCGGTATTATCAATTTCAAAAGAAATGTGATCTAAAACAACTTTACCTTGATAGGCCTTATGAAGATTTTCAACACTAAGTTTCATGAGTTGCTCCGAATTGTCGAGTTAATAGACCTTATTATTTTATTACTTTTAAAATTGTAATGAATTAAATCTGCACTTACTTCAAATCCATCTCTATTTAAATATGCATTGCCTTCCATTATCAGCTCATTTTCCTTCGAAATCATAGAAATTTTATTTGCAAATCCTTTATGCTCAGATTCTTTATTCTTTATTTGAATATCAGCTCGAGCAAAATCTGCATTGTATCCATCATGCAGATAAATTAAGTTCATTCCAATCGAATTGACCTTGATGTTATCAAATATGGTTACTGCTTTTTTTTCACTGCTTATCGTAGCTTTTTTAATTTCTACGATCAGTTCTTCGGTTTTAATATTAAGGCTATTTTCTTCACTAAAGATATAGAAATTTACAGAATCTAGAAATTCTAGTTTCTGCAAATCTTGAAAATACATAGCCTTCGAGGAATCAATATCCACTGAAGCATCTCCTCTTCTTATTGCAACTAGTGGGTTTTTAATAAAAAATATATTTTTATTGAGGATTTGAGAATTCTTTCCATCAATCTGAACTTTTTGATTTTCCACTGAGAAGATGAATGAAGGACTTTCAAAAAATAAAGAGTAAGATTGGTTTTGTAGTTCACTATAAAGATTATTAAATATGAAGAAGAAAACCATAGAAATTGCACCCTTGCCGAACTTCATCTTCAAATTATTCCTGCCTCAATTAAGTCATGCATTCTAATGATTCCAATTGGAACATTTTTATTATCTACTACAGCAAGAGTATATATTTTATTTTTTTGCATAATTTCTAACGCTTCAATGGCCAAAGATTCCTTCAGGATAATCTTAATCTTCTTTGTCATAAAATGTTTAATTTGCTGAGATAGAGAGTCCTTTCCACTATTTAAAGTTCTTCTGAGATCACCATCAGTAAAAATTCCTATCAACTTATTTTTATTTGTTACTAGTGCCACACCTAAGCCTTTTGAGCTTATCTCAATCAAGGCCTCGGAAAGTGTTGCATGCTGAGAAACTATAGGCAATTCATCACCTCTAGACATCAAATTATCAACAGTAGTTATTAATCTTTTTCCTAATTTTCCTCCAGGATGGGATTTCGCAAAGTCTTCACTCTTAAAATTTTTTGCTTCCAGCAAAGCTACGGCTAAAGCATCACCAAGAGCAAGAGCTGCAGTGGTACTTGTAGTTGGAGCTAAATCCAATGGACATGCCTCTTCCGAGATACCAGTATCTAGATTTATCATTGAGTTTTTAGCAATAAAAGAATTTTTTGATCCCGTAACAGAAAAATATTCACATCCTACGGACTTGAGGTAAGGCATTAAGCTTATCACCTCCTCGCTTTGACCAGAGTGGGAAAAAATAATTACAGCATCATTTTTACTTATTCCTCCGGCATCCCCATGTAAAGCTTCCCCGGCATTAATAAAACTAGAGGAAGATCCGGTGCTTGATAGGGTTGCTGAAACTTTTTTTGCAATGTGTCCTGACTTGCCTATGCCCAGCGTTATTATTTTGCCTTTTGTTTTAAGTAATCTATCACATACTTGATTAAATTTGATATTAAGACTCTTAGCCAGTTTTTCTAAACCCATTGCTTCAATCCTGATTGTTCGTCTTGCTGATTTGAGGTGATTATTTTGTTTCATAGCTATCAATTTATCTAATATGCAAAGTAAAGTGAAATAAAGTAAGCACTTAAGAATAGTAAACTCAGAGTTAAACTCGCTTTTTTTTCTTTTTTGGTAATTGAGAAAATATAACAAGCAAAGGCAAAAGTAATAATGAAAAGTAATAGCAACAGAGATGTCCATTCTGCATGAGACCAACCAAATGACATCTCAGGTCTCATAAAAAGACCGGGAATAGCTAAAACACAAAGCCCATTGAAAATATTAGAGCCTATTAAGGTGCCTGAAACAGTCTCATATCTGCCCTTTAATGCTAAAGAAATAGAGGCAGCGATTTCGGGTAGGCTCGTGCCAATGGCCAGTACTGTGTAACCTATGAAAAGCTGACCAAACTTATACTGATCAAGAATTTGATTAGCTCCAAATGTGATAAGCCAGGCAGCAAAAACTAGAAAAACAAGTGATAAAAAGAGTCTAAAGGAAACATCACCCTTATTAGCATTGATTTCTTCTTCAATTTCTTCTGAAACTCCGTTCTTATACCAAAATAAGATAACAAAAAAGAGGGTTCCCAACAAAACTAATGAAGACCATATACTGAAGGGGTTTAATGAAATAATTAACCAAACTAGTAAGCTAGATAAAAGCAAAATTAACAGGTTGCTGCGAATACTTGTGTCTTGTTGAATACTAAATTTCCTGATAGAAACAATCAACAACATAGAACCAAATACAAGGGATAAGTTAGCAACATTGGAGCCGATAACATTTCCTATTACCATTGAACCTTTATTTTCAACTGCAACAAAGAAGGTTGTTAACATTTCCGGAGCAGAAGTTCCAAAAGCAATAACTGTAGATCCTATGAAAAATGGAGAAAAGCCAAATAATCTTGCAACTAGAACTGAATATTTCTCTAATTTTTGAGCGCTCACCCATATTAGGCTTACACCAAAAAATATTGCTAAAGTTGCAAGGATCATATTATTTTTTATTAGTCTTATTTAAGCCTGATGCCAGATGGTATAATAGTGCTAAAACCATACAAATCATATTTATCTATTATGAAATTTGCCTCCTTTAAAATCTTTTTTTTAATTAATTTTTTAATTTTATCCAATCAAGCATTTACTAAACAACTTACTGCGCATGAGTATGCAGAACAAACTCATAATAATATTATTGATATCATTCAAACGAAAAATAAACTATTTCTAGAAAATCCAGACCTTTTTACTAAAGAAATAAGTGATGCCTTCAGTCCCATTGTAGATTTCGAAAGAATAGCCAGGAATGTAATGGGGAAATATGCTAAACAAGCCACTTCCAAGCAGATGAAAGCCTTTTCTGAGGTATTTGAGAAAAGTTTGCTAGATACTTATGCCAGCACTCTAGTAGAGTTTAAAGATGAAAAAATAAATGTAATACCTCCTGTTGGACCAAAAAAATCAGCAAATAAAGCTAGGGTAAACATAGAGATAGTCACTTCTTCTAGTATCTATCCTGGAAGATATAGCATGTATTTAGATAAAGAGAATAATTGGAAGATCATCAACATCGAAATAAACGGTATGAACCTGGGTAAGATATTTAGAAATCAATTTTATTCTTTAATGGAAAAAAATACTTCTGACATAGATATTGTAATAAAAAAATGGGTTGCATCTGTCTAGATGGATAAATTATTAATCAGAGGTGGGTCGACTCTTAATGGTGAAATCTACGCATCAGGTGCCAAAAATTCAGCCCTTCCTATTTTAGCTGCATCCTTATTAGCTGATTCTCCTCTCAAAGTAGGAAATTTACCTCACTTAAATGATGTTACTACAATGCTTGAATTACTTGGTTCTATGGGAGTAGAGGTTATGTTGAGTGACCAAATGGAGGTTCAGGTAGACACTTCAAATATAAAAAACTTGAATGCTCGCTACGAATTAGTAAAAACAATGAGAGCCTCAATTCTAGTTTTAGGACCGCTATTAGCGAAGTTTCAACAGGCAACAGTTGCATTACCGGGTGGATGTGCAATTGGCAGTCGACCTGTAAATCTTCACATAGATGCCATGAGGGCAATGGGTGCAGAGGTAAATATAGAAGAAGGAAATATAAAGGCATCAGTAGCTGGGCGCTTAAAAGGAGCAAAAATACTTTTTGAGCCAGTAAGTGTGACTGGAACAGAAAACGTAATTATGGCCGCAACTTTAGCTGAGGGTATAACAATCATTGAGAATGCCGCAAGAGAGCCTGAAGTCATCGACTTAGCTAATTGCCTAATCGCTATGGGAGCTGACATCAAAGGCGCGGGTACAGACGTAATCACAATTCAAGGTGTTGAAAGGCTAGAGGGAGCCAGTTTTAGTGTCATGCCAGATAGAGTTGAAGTAGGTACCTACCTTACGGCAGTTGCTATGACTGGAGGAAAGGTAAAGATTAAATCTGCAAAACCAGAGTATCTCTCATCTGTGATTTCTAAACTTGAACTTTCCGGTGCAATTATTACACAAGGAGATAATTGGGTAGAAATTTTTATGAGTAAAAATAAACCAAAGGCTATTAGTTTAACAACAGGTCCATATCCATCCTTCCCAACTGATATGCAAGCTCAATTTGTATCCTTAAATGCGATTGCCGAAGGTAACTCTACAATTACGGAAACTGTCTTTGAGAACAGATTTATGCATGTTCAGGAAATTGCACGTATGGGAGGAAATATTACCTTAAAAGGAAATACAGCAGTTATAACGGGCATAAACAGTTTGATAGGAGCTCCAGTAATGGCCACTGACTTAAGAGCTTCAGCTAGTTTAGTTCTGGCTGGTCTAGTGGCGAATGGCGCTACAACGATTGATAGGATTTATCATATTGATAGAGGATATGAAAGAATAGAAGAGAAATTGAAGATGTTAGGGGCGGATATAGAAAGAATTTCCTAAAATTATGAAAGATAATAATGCATTAATATTAGCTTTGCCAAAAGGGAGAGTATATGAAGACTTCATACCTGTTCTTCAAGAATCAAAGTTTGCAATTAAAGATGATCCAAAAAAATCAAGAAAGATGTTGTTGGATACAAAACATTCTCTTGTAAAAGTTTTAATCATAAGGGGATGGGATGTACCTACATATATCACCTCAGGAGCTGCACACCTCGGTGTTGTTGGTAAAGACATTCTTATGGAAAAAAAAGAAGAAGAGTTCGTTGAGTTAGCCGACCTATCTCTAGGAAAATGTAGGTTATCTTTAGCTGGTTATGATGATGTGCTCTCTGGGTCTAGCAGATTAAAGATTGCTACAAAATACCCCAATAGTTCAATAAAATTCATGAACTCTATAGGAATACAAGCTGAAATCATATACCTAAATGGTGCTCAAGAAATTGCTCCTATGCTAGGACTTTCAGATGCCATAATAGATTTAGTTGATACTGGAAAAACTCTTGAAGAAAACGGACTTAAAGAAATTAAAATCATTGCAGATATTTCTACAAGATTAATTGCCAACAAAGCTTCAATTAAAACAAAATCTACAATCATTAATGAGATGATGGAAGCACTTAAATAATGCTAATCTTCAATCAGCTAGATACCAAAGAAACTTCATTCTCAAAAAGTTTTGATGCTTATTTAACAAATAGGAATAAGGTATCTGGAGAAGTTTCTCAATTGGTTTCAGAAATTATTTTTAAGATAAGGAGTAAAGGCGATAATGCCTTAAAGGACTTAACGAAAGAATTTGATGGTTTTGATAGTGATATTTTTAAAATTTCAAGCAAAGAAATTAATCATGTATTAAAAAGTTGTGACAAAGATATTTTTAAGTCTCTCGAGTATTCTTTTGAAAAAATACTTAATTATCAATCCCGATGTTTTGCCTCTTTAAATTTGGAGGATGCTGATAATCAGATAACCCGAAAATTTAGGGTTATAGAATCTGTAGGTATTTATGTGCCAGGAGGCAAGGCCTCTTATCCTTCAACTGTATTAATGGGAGCTGCACCTGCTATTGCCTGCGGTGTGAGTGATATTTCAATATCTTCTCCAGCT
>MDTB01164140.1_pt1 | contig 12666 bp, 10 predicted proteins | sample 811161 | NCBI WGS metagenome assembly MDTB01 (sample SAMN05326650, study PRJNA326480) | marine metagenome | isolation source: seawater | place: Mediterranean Sea | collected 2009 | reverse complement strand
GGATCATTTGGAACGATTCTATATTAAATATTAATTGGGGTAATCAAAGTCCTATTATATCAAAAAAAGATTCGTGTTTGCCATCTCTTTCTAATCAAAGTTTTTTACCGGTTTATTAAATGGGTAATATATTGGTAACTGGCGGGTGTGGGTTTATAGGTTCAAATTTTATTAAATATTATTTAGACAAATATAAAAACTTAAATATAATCAACCTTGATAAACTAACTTACGCTGGAAACATTATGAATCTTGAAGGTGTTTCAAATTCAGATTATACTTTTGTTAATGGAGATATTTGTGACGCAAATCTTGTAGAATCTTTATTTAAAAAATATAAATTCCATACTTTAGTTAATTTTGCTGCGGAAAGCCATGTAGATAGGTCAATAGATGGTCCAGCAGCGTTTATAAACACAAATGTTTTAGGAACACTAAATCTTTTAGAACAAGCTAGAAAATTTTATAATTCAAATAGGATTAGTAAAAATTTCAGATTTATTCACATCTCCACAGATGAAGTTTATGGGTCTTTGGGACGGGACGGTAAGTTTTCAGAGATAAGTCGGTTTAACCCTAACTCTCCTTATTCTGCTTCAAAAGCTAGTTCAGATCATTTAGTCAAAGCATGGTATCGGACATTTGGATTGCCCACATTGATTACTAATTGCTCAAATAATTATGGGCCATTTCAATTTCCTGAAAAATTAATTCCTCTTACAATAATAAACTGTTTAGAAAACAAAAAGTTGCCAATATATGGAACTGGGCAGAACGTAAGAGATTGGTTATATGTTAAAGATCATTGCGCGGCCATTGAGAAAGTAATTAAGAAAGGGAGTGTAGGTGAAACCTATAATATTGGGGGGTTGAACGAAATTAAGAATATAGATATTGTTAAAAGAATATGTAGAATTTTAGATAAAACTATTCCTAATAGCAATGGTTCAAGTTACCAAGAATTAGTAACATATGTTGAAGACAGGCCAGGTCATGACCATCGATATGCGGTTGATATTAATAAGATTAAAAATAATTTAGGATGGTCTCCTGAAGAATCGTTTGATACCGGTATTAAAAAAACAATTGAGTGGTATCTTGAAAATAAAAGTTGGTGGAGAGGGCTCAAGAAAAAATACAATCAGCAAAGGCTAGGGTTGGTTAGCAAATGAAAGGAGTGATTCTTTCTGGCGGTAGTGGAACGCGTTTGTATCCAACTACCAAGGTTGTTTCTAAGCAGCTATTACCTATATTTGATAAGCCTATGATTTATTATCCTTTATCGACTCTTATGTTATCCGGGATAAGAGATATTTTAATTATATCAACACCTAGTGATACGCCTCTATACCAAAGATTATTAGGAGATGGTAAAGATCTTGGCATTAATATTTCTTATGCTGTGCAGCCTAGCCCAGATGGCTTAGCCCAAGCATTTTTAATTGGAGAGAGCTTTATCGCTGGTGATAATGTTGCCTTAATACTGGGTGATAATATTTTTTATGGGGATGGGATGGTGAAAATTTTGCAATCTTGTGTTGAAAAAGTTGAGTTAAAAAACATTGCAACTGTTTTTGGATATAATGTTAAAAATCCTAAGCAATATGGAGTTGTAACATTTGATAAAAATCAAAAAGTAATCGATATAGAAGAAAAGCCAAAAAAGCCAAAATCGAATTACGCTGTTACTGGATTATACTATTATCCAAATACAGTAATAGATATTGCAAAATCTGTAAAACCTTCTGAACGCGGTGAATTAGAAATTACTTCAGTGAATAAAGCATTTCTAGAAAGAGGTAAGCTTTCTGTTGAATTGTTGGGGCGTGGATATGCTTGGTTAGATACTGGCACAATAAGGTCGATGTATGCTGCATCAAGTTTTATACAAGCTATTGAGGACAGACAGGGATTGAAAGTTGCCTGCATTGAAGAAATTGCGTATAAAATGGGCTATATTAATTTTTCAAAATTAAAAAAACTTGCTTCTAAATTTAATAATGATTACGGAGTCTATTTAGACTCATTGATTGAATGATTTTGAATTTTTCATTATAATTTTCTTATTTTAATGGATTTGAATCATAAATAAATCGAAATTTCATTTTTAAGGTAGCTAGGTGGTAGTTGCTCCCCTCCCTCAAAAAAAAATCAAGAAAGAATAAAATTTAGATAGTATATTAAAAAAAATTAGGGTAGTTTTTTAGGTAGTTACTTTAAATTATCTAAAAAATTTTGTAAATGAGCAGTATTTATAGGAAAACAAGAGACGGCTATTATTATTATCAAACTTATGTATTTAATCCTAAAACAAAAAAGAAGGATAAAAGAATATTCCATGCATTAGCGACAAAAAATGAGCAAGAAGCAAGGGAGAAACAAATAACATATGATAAAAAATATAAAAAATTTGCCAGTTCTAAGCCATTTAATAAACTTGGGAAATTATTAAATGGAAGCCGAAAAACTTTTTTGACTGTTTTTTTTACTTCTATTGTAACATATTTCCTTATTGGAATCTTTGGTCCTCAACAAGAAAAATCAATGAAAGTGGTTGCCAAGTTGCCCCAAGACTCTACCATAATAAAAAAAATAAATGAAATAACTGATGATAAAGAACTAAATGTTAAACAAAGATTAATAGGGTTATCTATTGATAATGTTTTAGAAAAAAAAGTCTTACTTGATGAAAATCAAATTGAACCCAGTCCCCTACCAAATTACGAAATTATTAGAATAGAACAATTATCCCAAGCCTTTGGTCAAGGTAAATTATTCGTTGTTACGGACAGTTTGAATAGCTCAGATGTTCTCCGAGAGCTATGTGGAAAAATTTCAAAAGATTATTCCAAGTTTAAAAATATTGTGATTTGCATTTACACTGATGACAATGTTGGTAGGAATATTGCCATGGGAAAAAATGATAATTTTAACTATCAACAAAAAAGAAAGTCATGGTTAGCGATGTATACGTATAATTCCGTTGAAGGTGCATTTTTTGATGATAATCCCACTGAATATCTAAGGTGAAGTATAATTTTTTAAAATGAGGTTCAAATGTTAAAAAATATATGCCTGGCTAAATTTTTATTATTCTGTTTTTTTTATGCTCAAACCCCTGAACAAATAAAACAAATTAAAAATATTGCTAAAAATACTGGAATGTCAAAAGAGGAACTTAAATCTGCTGCTAAATCTCAGGGTTTTAGTGATGAAAATATTAAAGAAGCAGAAAATAAATATAAAGATGAGAACACGTCCAATAAAAAAAGTCTGAACCAAATTGAAAACAACACACAACCAAAGACTGAAAATTTAGAAAATACAAATCAGATTCAAGACGAAACTTATTTTGAAGATGATAACAAGGATCAAGAACTAGATGTTGACCAAAAAGGTCAAGCGCCACGTACTAGTCTTAATTATTTTGGTTATGATATATTTAATAGAGATCCATCTGCATTTCAGTCTTCTTCTGTTGGTGTCGTTGAACCTGATTATCTAATAGGCCCTGGGGATGAAATCATTGTTATGCTTTGGGGCGAAACCCAATTCCGACAAGTTCTTACTGTAAATAGAGAAGGATTTATTTTTATACCGGAGGTTGGTCAAGTGTTTGTTAACGGACTCAATCTTAATCTACTTGAATCTAAATTATTTCGTGTATTATCTCAATCCTATGCTAGTTTAAACCCCCGTGGTGGCAAATCGTCGACATTTCTTGATGTTAGTCTCGGAAATCTAAGACCATTGCGTATTCAGGTTTTAGGTGAGGTCGGGCAACCTGGAGCTTATACAGTTAGTCCTTCTGCAAGTCTTTTCTCAGCTTTATACTATTTTAATGGACCTTCCACTTCAGGATCACTCAGAGATATTAAGCTTATCAGGGCTGGTAAAGAAATTAGTAGCATAGATTTTTATGATTACCTATTCACCGGTAAAAAGCCTAAAGATCAAAAGCTCCAATTGGATGATGTCATTTTTATTCCAAAAAGGATGAAAACAGTATCTATAGAGGGGGAAGTAAATCGTCCAGCTATTTACGAACTAAAATCGAAAGAATCGCTGCTAGATATTATAGAAATGTCTGGGGGTTTAAGGGCTACTGCTTACATGAATAGAATTCAAATTGACCGTATTGTGCCATTCGATAAGCGCGATGAACTTAGTATGGATAGAATAGTTAAAGATATAGATTTGGGTAAATTATTTGAGGATAACAAAAAATTACCTCTTCAAGATGGTGATAGGATACAAATTTTTTCTATTTTAGATGCTCGATTAAATATGGTTGAAATTGAAGGAGCAATAACTAGACCGGGTAGTTATGAATTAAAAGAGCCCTTATTTCTAAGTGATTTAATTAATCAAGCAGATGGATTGCTTGGGGATGCGTATCTGAAAACAGTTCATATTAAAAGAATGATGCCAGATACTAAACAAAAGCTCATAAAGTTAGATCTCGAGGAAGCTATTTCCGGTGATAAAAAGAATAACATCCAGCTAAAGAGCTTAGATCAAGTTAGAGTATTTAGTTATTCAGAATTGGTTTCAAGAAATTCAGTGACAATCAGAGGACACGTAAAAGCACCCGGGGTTTATCCATTATTAGAAGATATGACTTTATTTGATCTTGTTTTTAGTAAAGGTGGGTTTGTTGATGAAGAGTTTTTTAAAAGAGCTTATTTAGAAAGAGCTGATTTAATTAGATATGATGAAAATAAAATAAAACAAAAAATAATAAGTTTTAATTTGGAAATATTGATGAATGATAAAAATCATAAATCTAATGTGATTTTAATGCCAGATGATATCATTACTATTTATCCAAAAACAATGTTTAAAACTGCTTATAGAGTTAGTGTTTCTGGAGCTGTGAACAACCCTGGAGTTTATTCATTAAAAAATCAAATGAGGCTAAAAGATTTGATTTTAGACGCGGGAGGTTTTTCTCTTGATACATACAGTTATAGAATTGAAATCTCTAGGATTAATCCATTAGACACAAAATCAGATACCTACTCAACGATTTCCGAACTATATGTTGACAGAGATTTTTTTGATTCTATTTCAAATAATAACAACAATGTAGCTACTAAACAAAATCCAATTTTGATGCCCTATGATTTGGTTTTTATAAGGCCGGATCCTTATTTTGCAATGCAAAAAATTGTTAACATAAGTGGTTCGGTACTTTACCCAGGGGACTATCCAATACTTAATAATAATGAAAATATAAAAGATATTATGGATAGGGCTGGGGGAATAGTTACCAATTCATACCTTGAAGCATCTAAATTTATCAGGGCTGGAGTTGAAATAAAATTATCTTTAAAAGATGTGTATGAGGAGAAGTCTTCAGACGAGAATTATAACGTGATAAATGGAGATAGTATAATTATCGCTGACTATCCGAAAGTAGTTTCTATTGTAGGTGAGGTCAGTGCTCCTGGGTCGTATCCTTATCATTCCAAAAATAGAGTTTATGATTTGTTGAAAATATCTGGCGGGTTAACCCCGAACGCTGATAAGAATAATATTTTCATTAGTTTTCCAAGCGGAGTTTCAAAAAAATATAGTAGGCTAATTAGCAATCCTAAAGTTATGGATGGTTCCGTTGTATTTGTTGGGGTTAAGCCAGAAGAAGAGCCGTTTGATAAAACAGAGTATGCAAAAGAAATAACTACAATTATTGTGAATTTTGCTCAGGCAGTTTTTATTATGGCATCAATAAATTGAGATTAAGTATTTTCTTTTAATTGGAGCAAAAATGGCAGAAAAAATAGAAAAGGATAAGGAAAACAATAATAATCAAGATGTTATTAATCTTTCAGAAATTATTTTCACTTTAGCAAAGCATATAAAATTAATTCTTTTCATTCCTACTATTTTCCGTTTATTAACAATTTTGAACGTTCAATTTTTAGTTAAACCAGTATTTGTTTCCCAAGCAAAAATAATGTCATCCTCACAAACTCAGAGCTCACAAGCGGCTGGTATTGCGGCGAGGTTTGGAATATCAATACCTGAAATTTCGGGTGACGTTGAGTGGGTTTATCCAGAGATTGTAAAAAGTAGAAAAATTTCTAAGCTAATGTTAAAAAGAAAGTTCGATACAAATGAGTTTGGACCCCAAAAACTATTATTACAAATATTGACGTATGGATATAAAAAGCCTGCGGTTGGTTTGGATACCTTAATCAAGTCTGGTGTACATAAAATGCAATCAATGATAGAGATTGATAAAAGCGGGAATTTCTATGATTTGTCAATCAAAGCTGGAGAACCAGAGTTTGCTCGAGATTTAGTAGATGCATTAATAGAGGAACTTGATACCCATCAAAAAAATTATAATAGATCTAAAACTAGTAAAACACGTTTATTCATTGAGGAGAGAATTGTTGATACTCATAAAGATTTAGAAAAAGCTGAGGAGAAATTGAAAAACTTTCGAGATCGAAATAGAAGAATTGAAAACTCGCCATCTTTGCAATTAGAGGAGACTCGTTTACTCAGAGAGACAGCAGTGCTAACTGGGGTATACACAACTCTCAAGCAACAACTGGAGACTACAAAAATAGAAGAAGTAAAAGATTCTGATTATGTGATTGTATTGGATCGCCCTGAAGCTCCGCTTGAAAGAACTTCTCCAAGAAAGAAAAGATCGGTAATAATTGCGGGTTTTTTTGGAATTTTTCTTGGTATCTTTTTAGCGATAATAAAAGGTTATTTTGATAATATTTATAAAAAAGAGAAGAAAATATTTGATAAAATAAAAAAAATGTTAGTTAGAAACATTTTAGATTTCATTCCAAATTTTTTTAAGAAATAAAATAAATTCTAGAGAAATCTTTTATATAAACTTGGCCTGATACATTTAAAATACTATAAGTCTACATTTCAAGACCTTAGGAAAAGGAAATTTAATCCAATGTCAAAAGAAAAGATTTTGGTTACTGGCTGCGCTGGTTTTATTGGTTTCCATCTTTGCAAATCGTTAATTGATGATGGAAATGAAGTTTTTGGAGTCGATAATATTAATGATTATTATTCTATTAATTTAAAACATAGAAGGTTGAAAGAATTAGGTGTCAATGAGAACCTAATCAGTAATTCAGCACTTAAATTTCAAAATTCTAATAAATATAAAAATTTTTATTTTTCTAAATTAGATATTGTTGATAAGCAAACTATTCAATTTGTATTTAATAGGTTTGCACCGGAGAAGGTAATACACCTTGCTGCTCAACCAGGTGTCCGGTATAGTCTTGAAAACGCACTCATTTATGCGGAAACAAATTTGGTTGGTTTTGTAAATATTATTGATTTGTGTAGGGAAAACAATGTAAAAGGTTTTATTTATGCGTCTAGTTCATCCGTATACGGAGGAAATAAAAAAATGCCTAGCAGCACTGAAGATAGAGTCTCTTATCCTTTGTCCCTTTACTCGGCGACTAAGCGTGCTAATGAGCTTATCGCTCATTCTTATTCCCATATTTATGGTTTGCACACAACTGGACTTCGTTATTTTACTGTATATGGTCCCTGGGGGCGCCCAGATATGGCAATATTTAATTTTGCGAAAAATATTTTAGCAAATGAACCAATATCTGTTTTCAATAATGGAAAAATGAAAAGAGATTTTACTTATATATATGATATAGTACTTGGAACAAAATCTGCTATTAAAAAAAACTATAATTGCCAAGTTTTCAACCTGGGAAATAACAAAAGTCATGAGTTAATGTATGTTATTTCCCTTATTGAAAAAAATATAGGGAAGAAGGCTAAAATTAATTTTTTACCAATGCAACCAGGAGATGTTTTTGAAAGTTTTGCTGATATTGAAAAGTCAGCTGATATGTTAGATTATAGACCTACTATTAATATTAATGTTGGAATAAAAAACTTTATCAAGTGGTATCTGTCATTCAAAACAAATTTATCTTAAAAACTACAGTAATAATGTAATGAATATTTGAGTTGCAGGCGGGTTGTGATTTATGAAATAGCGTTTAGTTGATGAGTTAATTAAACAAAATTATAAAGTAACTGAGATAGATAGTTTATCAATAAGAATCATTGAAAAACTGAATTATAAGAAAACCTTTTTCAATAATTAAGTTGGTTTCTTATTTTATATGTAAAATTAATCACATTTATTGAAGAAAGGCGGCGGTGGGTGCATCTTTGATAACCCGCGCCTTTATTGAAAAAGCCATAAAATTATTTAAATGGGAGCCAAAATTGATTTAAAATAGGCTGAAGCATATTATGATTAATAAAAAAATCTAATAAATATCTACATTTTTTTTGGATAAAAACTAAGCAATAAGTAATAAAATAGATTTCATATATTTGAAAGGTGGAATAATTTCATTGGGTGTCTTTTTAACTTCTAAAGCAAGTTAAAGGTTTAAAACGCGTTTTGCACTTTCAGCATGCTTTTTTAAAGCGATCAATGTGTTAAACTGTTAAAATAAAAATTAAAACAATATAATTACAAATAAAAAATATGTTAAATAATAAAACAATTTTAATTACTGGTGGCACTGGCTCTTTTGGGAAAAAATTTCTTCAAACTATACTTGAGTTTTTTAAACCCAAAAAAATCATTGTTTACAGTAGAGATGAATTAAAACAATTTGAAATGCAGCAGAGATGGCCAAGTTCTTCAAAAACTTCAATTAGATATTTCATTGGAGATGTTCGTGATTTAAGGAGATTGAAAATGGCAATGTCAGGTGTAGATATTGTTGTCCATGCTGCTGCACTCAAACAGGTGCCTGCAGCAGAATACAACCCATTTGAAGCCGTGAAAACTAATATCATTGGAGCTCAAAATGTAATAGATGTATCAATAGAAGAGGGTGTAGAGAAAGTAATCGCTCTAAGTACAGATAAAGCTGCTGCACCTATTAATCTCTATGGAGCTACTAAACTTGCCTCTGATAAGCTTTTTGTTGCGGCAAATAATTATAAGGGTAAGCGTGATATTAAATTTTCTGTTGTTCGATATGGTAATGTTATGGGTAGTCGAGGATCTGTCATTCCCTTTTTTCAAAAGAATAAAGCCAAGGGGGTGTTACCCGTAACTGATAAGCGTATGACCAGATTTAGTATTACTTTACAGGAAGGAGTGGATTTTGTTTTAAAATCTTTAGATAAAATGTGGGGTGGGGAGGTTTTTGTCCCAAAAATCCCTTCTTATAATATTTTAGATGTAGCAAGTGCGATTGCTCCTAAATGTAAAATTCAAGTTGTTGGAATTCGACCAGGTGAAAAATTACATGAAGAAATGATAACAGAAACTGATTCGTTAAATAGCATAGAATTCGATGGTTATTTTGTTATTTTGCCATCAACAAAACTATGGGATATTGATAAATTTAGGAATGAAAGTAATCCCTCGATTGGTGAGATGTGTGAACCGGGTTTTTGTTATAATAGTGGTAGTAATAAAGATTTTCTAAATGTTTCAGATCTGAAAAAATTGATAGAAAATGAAATATAAAATGATTGGTTACGGTAAGCAAACTATAGAACAAGATGATATTGATGCTATTATTGAAGTACTTAATAGCGATTTACTAACACAAGGGCCTGCTGTTGAAAAATTTGAAAAGGATTTACAAGACTTCTTTGATGCAAAACATGTTTGCGCGGTATCTAGTGGGACTGCAGCTCTCCATTTAGCAGGTCTAGCGCTAGGGTGGGGACCAAAGGATATCGTAATTACATCACCATTAACTTTTCTTGCTACTGCAAATTGCATTGTTTATAGTGGGGCAACGCCTGACTTTGTTGATATTAACCCCGTATCATATACAATTGATTTAAATAAGGTTGAAGAAAAAGTAAAACATTATCTCTCTATTGGTAAAAATGTGAAAGCTGTTATTGGTATTGATTATGCTGGTCATCCCTGTGATTGGAAAGGGCTTCGACAAATAGCTGATAAATATGATTTGCAATTGATAAATGATAATTGTCATGCTCTTGGAGCAAGATATCTAAATGATAAAGGCTATGCTGTGAAATATGCTGATATCGTTACTCATAGTTACCACCCTGTTAAGCACTTTACTACTGGTGAGGGGGGCGCAGTTTTAACTAATAATTTAGAACTAGACGAAGAAATACGATGTCTTAGAACTCATGGTATTAATAAAAATCACACAAAGCTTGATGAACCTTGGTATTATAATATGGATAAGTTAGGTTTTAATTATCGAATAACTGATTTTCAATGCGCATTAGGTTCAAGTCAATTAAAAAAATTGGATAGTTTTATAGAGAAAAGGCATAGAATTGCGAAACGATATAATGACTCATTTGTTAATATAAAAAACTTAATAATTCCTACAGAGCAAAGTACCATAAAGCATTCTTATCATCTTTATCCATTGCAAATTGATTTTGAGAAAATATTTCTAACAAAAGTTCAATTTTTTGAAAAAATGAAGAAAGCTGGCATTAATCTCCAAGTGCATTATATACCAATTCATTTTCAACCATATTATAGAGAAAATTTTGGTTTTCAAAAAGGTGAGTTTACTATTGCGGAAAGCTATTATTATAATGAATTATCATTACCAATATATCCTGATTTATCAGTTAATGATATTTCTTTAGTAATAGATAATATATTAGAAAATATTTCTAAATGAATGTGGCTGTTATTCCATCTCGAGGAGGCAGTAAACGCATCCCTCGAAAAAATATTAAAAAATTTTGTGGAAAACCTATGATTTCTTGGCCGATTGGAGTGATCAAGCAAAGTAAATTATTTGATCGAATTATTGTGTCTACTGATGATGATCAAATTGCAAAAATAGCACGATCTTATGGTGCTGAAACGCCTTTTATGCGACCAGCAGAACTTGCAGATGATTATTCTGGTACAATAGAAGTTATAGCGCATGCAATTTCATGGATGTATGAACAAAAATGGAAACCAGATGCTGTTTGCTGTATCTATCCGACATCTGTCTTCCTAACCATAGATGATTTAGAAAGAGGATTAAAAGCATTCAATTCTGGTAATTGGAAATACGCTTTTTCTGTAACTAATTTTGAATATCCAATTTTCCGTTCATTGAAAAAGAGTACAGATGGTGGGGTAGAAATGGTATTTCCTGAATACTTTGAAACCCGTTCTCAGGATTTTCCAGAAACTCTTCATGATGCTGCGCAGTTTTATTGGGGTAAACCTACAGCTTGGTTGAACCATGATAAACTTTTTGGTCGTAATTCGATTCCAGTAATGATTCCACGTTGGAGAGTTGAAGATATTGATACAGAAGATGATTGGATTCAAGCTGAAAAGATTTTTCATAATGAAATAAAGAAATTACATGGCGAACAAAAAAAATAGTTACAAAACTGAGCAAGAAAAATTTTGGTCGGGGGAATTTGGGACTAATTACATAGAACGGAATAAAAGCGATAGTCTATTAGCAGCGAATCTAACTTTTTTTAGTAATATATTACGCAGCACAGGTAAAATTTTTAGTTGTATCGAATTTGGAGCAAATATCGGCATGAACCTAAGAGCTTTACAACTACTCTATCCCAAAATAAAATTAAAAGGGATTGAAATTAATTCAGATGCAGCAAATGGGCTTAAAAAATTAATTGGGGAGGAGAATGTACTATTAGGATCAATACTTGATTATAAAATTGAACAAACTTTTGATGTTTCATTAATTAAAGGTGTATTGATTCATACCAATCCAGACGAATTAAAAATGGTATATCAAAAACTTTATGATTCTTCTCATCTTTATATTCTTTTATGTGAATATTATAATCCATCACCAGTTACTATTTCTTATAGAGGACATAAAGATCGATTGTTCAAACGTGATTTTGCAGGTGAGCTACTTGATTTGTATCCCGATTTAAACCTTGTTGATTATGGGTTCTCATATCATCGAGATAAAGCATTTCCACAGGATGATATAACCTGGTTTTTATTAGAAAAAGGGAAATAAAATGATTAAATATTGCTTAAAATGTTTGTTTCCGGAAACCAAACCTGATTTGGAATTCAATGAGGAGGGTATTTGCAATGCCTGCACCAATTATTTTGATCGACCTAAGATAGATTGGTCTGATAGGGAAAAAGAGTTTTTAAAATTAATTTCTACAATTAAAAATGACCTCCATTGGGATTGTGTTATCCCAATAAGTGGAGGCAAGGATAGCACTTTCCAAGCATTAACAGCAAAAAAATATGGACTAAACCCCCTTTTAGTTAATTCAAGAACTTGTGACCTGTCGCCTATAGGAAGAAAAAATATAGATAATCTTAGATCGTTGGGTTTTGATGCTATCGAAGTTCTTCCCAATCCAAAGATAAGATCAAAATTAAATTTAATTGGATTAAAAGAAGTTGGTGATATCTCATGGCCAGAACACATTGGAATGTTTACCATTCCATTTATAATTGCTCTGAAATTTGATATACCGATAATATTTTATGGTGAAAACCCGCAACATGAATATGGAGGTCCAGAGCATTTTGTTAATAATATGCATCAAGATAGAAAGTGGTTAGAAGAAATTGGTGGTACTTTAGGGATGAGGTTGGAAGATGTTCTCATTTCTGAAGATATTAAACCAAAGGATTTAAATATTTATAAATTTCCCAAATCTAAAGAT
>MDTB01161214.1_pt1 | contig 12666 bp, 13 predicted proteins | sample 811161 | NCBI WGS metagenome assembly MDTB01 (sample SAMN05326650, study PRJNA326480) | marine metagenome | isolation source: seawater | place: Mediterranean Sea | collected 2009 | reverse complement strand
CTTACAGAAATACATTTTTTGAGTGCGTTGAAATAGATACCAGATAGATAGCTCTGTAACGAAACTAACCTGTCTCTAAAGATGCTGATTAAATATCTGCCAGCAATTTGGAAAACTTGGGTTGAGGCATTCTAGACAACGCTATTTAACCGCTGTGTCAACCAACTAAACTGCTAGATACAAAAATGTTTTTTGAGACACAACATTATAATGAGTGTTACCCGTTACACAATCTCTAGAGTATCAGAAATTGCTGTCTACAAGTCTCAAAGCGAGGGCCTGTGCCGTTAAAGTTGGATTAAGGCAGGACGCAGTAACAAATACGCTCGAATCTGCAACAAATAAATTTTTGTGATCATGACATTGTCCAAGCGGATTTGTAACAGAGAGCATTGGGTCCATGCCCATCCCTGTGGTTCCCATAATATGAAAACCGGCCTGATCCTTTAAACGGTTCTCAAAAATTTCTACTGCTCCTGCTTCGATCATTACCTCTTTAGCTTTTCTTATCCCAAAATCCAGAAGCAGCTTAGAATTTTCTGAAAGCTGATAAATCCATTTAGCGGCGGGCATCCCAAATTTATCTGTCTCTTTCTCTGATAAGGTGATCCGATTTTCCTTTTCAGGCAAATCCTCTACGCAAACTGTAAGGCCACAAGTATGATCAAAATAAGTTGTAAATGACGGTAGATGGTCAGCGCCCCACGGAAGTTGTCGACCTGATGGGATGCCGCGCGCAACCTCAGAAGGTGATGGCCCTGAATTTAGTTGTAGCTTGAAGCCACGCTTTGACGAATTTGTGATATTTGAAGTTTGAAACTGTAAACTTATTATTCCGGCCATGTCATGATTTGCCCACGCACCCAGCGGAGTGGTGAAACGTCCATCAACATTTGCGTATGGATGCAACATCAATTTACGACCGACAAAGCCTGAATTGTTGGCTAACCCATTGGGGTAACCTTCGCATGCAGATAGCAACAGAAGACGAGGTGTGCCCATACCACCAGCAGCAAGGATGAAGTTTTTAGCAGATAATCGTAAAAAGCCATTACGTTGGTGGCATACCGCATTTTTGACTAAATCTCCGTTGTCTATTTCCAGTTTCATTACCTTTGTGTTTGTGAGAAGTCTAACTCCAGACTTCACGGCGTTTTTCACAAATTTTTTAGCGTTTGATTGCGACCTATTCTGACATCCTAGGTCACAAGGACCAATGTGGTTGCAAGACTCCTTTTCAGCCTGCGATAAGTTGCCAACAACAAGATCAACCGGCCACCAGTGCCATCCTAATCTATCAAAGGCATCAGAGATTCGATGGCCATGGGTACCGATTGAAGGCATTTGAAAAACCGGTGATTTGCGCTGAAGGTCAGCTGACGGATCTCCAATAACGGATGCGACACCCCACAGTTTTTCAATTCGATCGTAATATGGTGCAAGGTCGGCATAGGTCAGTGGCCAATCCTGTCCAACTCCATCAATTGTGTTGGTCCTAAAATCGTCTGGGCGAAACCTTGGAATGTGGGATGACCACCAACCGCTCCCTCCGCCAACGGCATTTCCAATCATTGGTTTTATTGGACTTTCACAATCATCCACTGGATCGTCACAAAGCCATTTACGCAAATTAGGATTAGCGCTTATATTTTCTTTGGAAAGTTCAGGATTGTTAGCGATGGACTCCTGAAGACTGGAGAACTCTACCCAATCCCCTTGCTCGACCAGAGTGGTATCATAACCTTTTTCGGCAAGCCGATTTGCGACTATCGCGCCGCATGGTCCTGAGCCAATAACTACCACTTCAGTATCTAAATATTCCAATTTCAGTTTCTCGTGTAATAGTATCTCGGAATGGCAGAGTTAGATGATATCACATTATTGGCCGACATATTATTGCCGGGTGATAAGAACAAAGGCTGGCCTTCAGCATCAGAAGTTGTTGACCCGAATTTGTGGAAAAGCGCCATTTCTAAACAGGAAATGTTTGTGAGTTTTGCTGAGCAAGTTGCGTCGTGCAAATTAGAATGCAGATTACAGGCGGTTAGAAAATACCAAGAAAATTATGCTGAAGCATTTAGTCTATTTTTGTCAGCCTTAACCGATCTTTATTACAAGTCTCCACAAGTTTATACATCTCTAGAAAAGATGATTGACAATGGGCCTAGTGATCCAAAACCTTTTAACAAAGGCCGGTTGGACGGCGTCATTCGAAGAGGGAAAGTTACCAAATGAACCATTTGCTTGTGAGATAACGTCTGGCTTCAACTGGCTTTTTTATTTCCCTCTATAAACTCCTACAAAAGTCTTCTTATATATTATCGCTTGAGCGTTATTTAGGGGCGCTTTTCTGGTTGCGCTGGTGCTGCAAGCAATGAGCGTCTTCTAGCCGAGGTTGGACGCTCAACCCTTTGATAAAGAATTGCACAATTTACATTTGCGCTAAGCGCCTAGACACCTGTCTCGGCGGATCTGTGGACTTCGAGAAACCTCTGCATGAAGAGAACCTCTGGCATTTAGTGATTTGTGGCAATTGTGTAAAGAAGATCTCTACAAGGCATGCAGAAGCTGAAAACGATAATAAGGAGTTGTTAGTAGGTTCTTAATCACCCGCATCTTATGGTTAGATGGGTTGCTTTTGGGCAGTCTTTTTATTGTCTGATTCTTTGGAGATTTAGGAGCCATGTATCCGAGAGGCGTGACGCAAACCTTTACCAACGAGACGATGAAGCAAAGCTTGACCGGCATTAGCTCTGCATTGACGACGCCAGCTGACCCACCAATTCCGTAATGGTCAGGGTCCTGCCGCGTTCGACAAATGCAGACCAGGGCATCTTCAGCTCGACTACTCTCTTATTAATCACTGACATCGATAGTAGTGCTTCGTCAAATTAGACTGTTGGCAATCACTGCTCCTTGAATATTTCTACTCCTTTAGCACTAATAGTCACCGAAACTAAAAGCATCATGAACAGAGGGAAAAGACGAAGCCCTCACTGCTCTTCCATGTGAAGGCTTTTTTAAGAGTAATGCTCTATGTTCACTGGCGCTGGCTACTCGGGTTCGTGGCTTAAAGAGAGGCAAATCAGTGGTAAATATTACTTGCTTTCCGCTCCTAACCACCATCATCCTTATGCTAGCGCCAGCGGCACGATCGGCCACTGGTGAGGGATCGCGCCTAGCCTTTGATCAAAACTCCGATAAACCATGACTAAACTAGAATTTACAAGCCAGACTTTCATCGAATATTTAGGCAAAACAAAGCAAAGATGGAATGCTTTTTGTCCAAAAGAATCCCCAAGTTCATATTATCAAGAAACTGCGATGGCATAATCAACGGAGAAGATGGTGTTTCCTATTTCTAAGCGCAGCAAAGCTATGATTTTGATGCTGTGTGGGTCTACTTTAATAAGTTCAACAGGCCTCATCATCCGAAATATGGAAACTGCAGGAGCACTTGAAATTAACCTTTTTCGAGGAATTTCTTTGGCGCTCACTATTTTGTTAATTCTTTGTATTAAAAATAAACGCCAAACATTCACTGAAATTTGTGTTATCGGAATACCAGGATTGTCAGCCGCCGTTGCGTTAGCAGCAGCCGGCACTTGCTTTTTACAAGCAATCACCAATACTACCGTAGCTCAAACCCTTTTCATAACTAGCTGCATACCTATCCTGACAGCAGCACTAGCATGGTTTTTTCTCAACGAAAAATTAAATAAAGTCACTGTATATGCAATCTGCTGTGCTGCATTTGGTATAAGTCTAATGTTTGTGGGTGGAGATGGCCCACGTTCTTTTTATGGCGCATCAATGGCTCTCGTTACAGCTTCCCTATTTTCAGTGTACACGGTTATCATAAGAAAATACCGCTATATAGAGATGCTGCCAGCTTTAGGTCTTTCTGGTTTTTTGATATCTATTTTTTGTCTGCTGATACTAGGTACGGAGTTAAATTTTACGTTTCTGGATCTATATAGATCTATTCTGCTCGGGAGTTTTATATCATTAATCCCAAGTATGATATTTCTATCTTCTTCTAAACATTTATTTGCAGGTGAACTTACTCTTTTCATGTTGCTAGAGTTTTCACTAGGGCCTTTATGGGTATGGATTTTCATTAATGAAGCCCCAGAATTTTGGACATTGGTTGGTGGCGCTCTAGTGATATCTGCCTTGCTGCTTCGTGTTTGGGCCGAGATGAACTTTACACAAGCCGGCCAATTAAAAAGGACCTAATTAGCAACTAATTTCCATAGAGTCATAGAAAACTAGATCATTTTTTGCCACTTCCAAAGTTTATGACCACAGAGGTCCCATGCAAAAACCTAACAACGTTGGACAAGCATTACAAAGGAGTTGAATTCGATAGATTGGAACCGGGGACAGCTGATTCCCAGCCATAAGGATCGAAAGTTTAAAAACTAATAATGAGTTTTTTAAACTTACCCCTTAAACGACGAGCCTTGGCTAAGAAACATTCCAGTTATTTTCCTAAAGTAGATTTGAATGCCTGCCCACTTAAACAAATATTCTTTTAGGCGGTTTCATTAAACAGATCAGCTTAGAACTGATATGGATACAAGAAAATCGATGGCTTATCTGCGGTCGAATTTTTTGATCCCGAACTAAGGTTTAACAATGGGGATGAAACCAACATTAAAATTGAGATACAGTCTGTCTATTATCGAAATTTTCTTACGACACCGTTCTGCAGTGATGGCAGTCATCGCGTCTTTCTTTTTCGCAACCAGCACTTTTCTTTCCAAGATTCTTGGTGGGGGTTTCCTAGGTGACGCAATTCACCCGCTCCAAATTACGCATGGTAGATTTGCGTTTGGTTTTTTGGGCACTCTTATAATCTTAATCCTCTTTAACAAAAAGAGGCTTACTCGCCCCCATTTGAGCTTACATTTCGGGAGGGTTATGTTGGGGTGGTTAGGCGTCTCAATAATGTTCAACGCGATAGTTTATATACCTGCTCCAGATGCAATCGCTTTAACATTTATGAGTCCTATTTTTGCCATGTTTTTTTCGATTTTTCTATTGCAAGAAAATGTTGAAAAACAGCGCTGGCTTGCAGCTGCCTGTGCTTTTATCGGTGTTATCTTTCTACTTCGTCCGAATGGCTGGCATATTAGTCCTATGGCGTTTTTTTGTTTAATTGCAGCCGCAGCATTTGGTTTAGAAATAATATGTATCAAGTCATTAACCAAGCGTGAAAGGCCAATTCAAATTTTGTTTCTTAGTAATGCCATTGGAGCACTTATTGCTTCATTGCCGCTTTTTTATATCGCTACAAAGCCTTCTGTGCCTCAATGGGTTGGATTGATTTCTGTCGGATTTTTTATGGTTATCGGACAAGCCTTTTTCTTATTTGCTATGCAAAGATCGGAAGCAAGTATGGTAAGCCCCTATATTTACGCGACCCTAATATTTGTTGTTTTTTTTGATCTAGTTTTTCTTGGAATAAAGCCAGATTTACATTCCATTTTTGGTGCTCTAGTCATTGTCGCCGCATGCATTTACATGTCCTATCGTGACTCAATAATCAACCAAACTTAGAGGCCATCATTGCCTTAAAAACCGTTGAAAAAGGTTTGCCGGAATAGCTACAGATAGAGGGCTTAAAATTTTCATTGGCAACAATAAGTAAAAGTTTATACTCGACCATCAATGGTTGATTGCTCAATAATAACAAAGAAAAAATGGCTATGATTAAAGGTTTGATCGCTCCGATTCTTTCACCTTTTAACGACGATTTGTCATTTAACCAAAATCTATACAATAGTCTTGCGATTGAATTGCTAGAGAACGGTTGTTCTGGCTTGGCGCCTTTTGGCACGACTGGTGAAGCTTTGTCTCTTAGCAGCGCCGAAAGAATGGCCGCCTTGGAAGGCCTGATTCATGCGGGTATCGACCCTAAAGTAATCATTCCAGGCACTGGCCTTTGCAATCTCCCAGAAACTATAGCGATTTCGCGTCATGCTGTGGAACTCGGTTGTGCGGGTGTGATGACGTTGCCACCATTTTACTTCAAGGCATTAGGAGATGACGGATATTTCGAATACTTCGAGCGGCTCATCGAAGGCATAGATAATAATGAACTCAAAATATATCTCTATCACATCCCTCAGGTGTCTGGTGTAGGATTGTCTATTGAGCTAGTTAAGCGCTTAAGGTTAGCTTACCCGCAAACGATTGTGGGGATCAAAGATAGTTCCGGTAACTGGGACAACACTGCGCAGCTTTTAGAAATTGACGGATTGATCGTCTATCCTGGCTCCGAGTTATGTGTGATCGAATCTATTCAACGTGGTGGACCAGGCTGTATTTCGGCAACTGCAAACCTAAACAGCGGTGATATCTCCCGTGTAATTGATCTCTGTCATAAAGCCGAATGGGAAGAGGCAGAGAAATTACACGAGGATGTGAAGGCTGTCCGCCTGCTATTCCAAGACTATGCTCCAATCCCAGCGCAAAAAGCCCTCCTTGCTAAACGAAGCGGCGATTTCAACTGGAACAATCTACGTCCACCTTTATCTCCAATTAGCAATACACGGCGAGATGAACTTGCCAACAGGCTTTTGAGCTACGGGATGAGCTTTTGAATTAGAATGAACTTGAGACAGAAAATGAAAAAAGTCGGATGCGAGTCCCATCAAATCATTGGATGAATGTGCATCCGTGTACCGCGCCCATAATCATGTGATATCGTTTCATTCTCAACGATAATATCACCTCTGGATATTACCATTTCCGGCCATCCTACAATGTTCCTTCCCTCATACGGATTATAACCGACGTTATCATGCAGGTCGTTTTTTCCGTAAGTGAATTTTTATCAGCATCCCAGATAACCAAGTCTGCATCTTTACCTAAAGAAATTTGTCCCTTGTTTTTTAATCCAAAAATTCTTGCTGGATTCGTCGATGTGACTTCGACAAATTTACAAATGTCAAAACGCTGCTCAGAAACCATAGCATTGAATAAAAGTGGCAACCTTACTTCAAGACCCGGCATTCCATTAGCTATTTTATTAAAGGGTGGGTTCGGACCATTAGCTAATTTACCAGTGTCGTCATACCTAAAAGGAGCATGGTCAGAGGTTACCAGGGAAAGATCTCCATATTTTAAACCTTGCCAGAGAGCTTCCTGATCTGTCGTTCTACGCTGTGGCGGGCTGCACATGAACTTAGCGCCTTCAAGGCCCGGAAGATTGAGATCTTCTTCTGTCATTAGCAGATAGTGAGGGCATGTTTCTGCGATAATTTTACTATTTCTAGCCCGCGCTTCTCGAACTAAATTTACGCCTTCGGTAGTTGAAATGTGGAAAAGTAAAACTGATTGATCAATGAATTCTGAGAATCGAATAATACGGGAGACTGCCTCTGCTTCTGCCAACCTAGAATGCGCAATAGCATGAAACTTCGGCGCTATGTTGCCTGCCTTCAAACTTTCTTGGGTTGCGTAATCGATGATCGCATGATTTTCAGCGTGCACACAAATTAAGCAACCAGCTTTCTTCGCCGCAGACATCACTTCAAGAATTTCTTCGTCTGTTAGGCGAATGTTATAAGTAGTAAAAATTTTTATCGAACGGTGGCCGTGGCTAGATAAATCAAGAAGCTCATTTACTAGCGAATTCGTATCCACATCAGAAACAATAATGTGAAAAGCATAATCAATTAGGGATCCTCTCACTGCACACTCTTCATACTCGGCAACAACATCTTTAAGTTTTTGCCCTTTGTGCTGAGCAGCGAAAGAGATTACGGAAGTGGTGCCACCAAATGCTGCTGATCTCGTTGCGGTCTCGAAGGAGTCTGCATTTTTTAAGCCATTTCCAGATATCTGTTCAATATGACAATGCGTGTCGACGCCACCGGGAAGCACATATTTGCCTGTAGCATCTATGTCCCTCTTTCCGATATTCAAATCATTGGAAATGGACACTATCTTGCCTTCTTTTATCCCAATGTCCGCATCAAAGATGTTTGTTGGGCTCACAATCGAACCATTACGGACTACTAAATCAAATTTTTTATCAATGGCTTTGTGATGTTTCGATTGCATAATCGGATCAGATTCCTTTTACATTTGCATATTCTTTTAGTTCCTCTGCGGAGTACACCTGCATGAACTCAATCTCCAACCCAATGATTTGATCCTCAAGAAAAGCAACAAAACCTTCAGGATGCGGATGCTTTCCTTTAACCCCACATGCAAGGCAGGTTTTTAGTTTTGCACCTTTTGAAATAGCCAAATCTAAAGCCTTTTCAATTGAGGGGACCGCATAACAAATATGATGCAGGCCTTCAGAATTTCTTTCATCTATCCAAGCTGAAAAACGTCCATCTGGGTCATAAGACTCGCAAAGTTGATACTCTATTCCAGAAACGCGGAACAATGCGACCTTAGTTCTCGATTTGGGCCAATCTACAATATCTGCAGGGCCATCAAACGACAATAATTCACGAAACTTCTGCAGTGAGGCTTCCGCATTTTTCACTGCGAACGCTACATGCTTGATATCAAGATTGTCTGCATTTAGTGGAAGCATTACGTACTCAACGAATTTACTGGACGAGTTACTCTGCAAAAAATTAGGCTATTTTTAACTTAAAGGAAATTATGATTATGTATGTATCACAATAAATGGCTCCTCCACTCAAAATCGAACCTCTAAATATGAGTGATTTCGCTCCTTTTGGGATGACGTTGACGCATTCTGGAGGAAAAGAGCGCCTTTATTTTTTACAACAATTTGAAGATTTTATGAAAAAAAATACCTCTGTGTGGGTAAATAACCCACCGAAAGTGAATTTTCCTTTCAGTATATCTAAACTTGAGAAACATCCTTTTAGCCCACAGGTATTCGTTCCAATGCACGAATGCAATTACGTGGCAATTGCTTGCCTGTCAGATTCAATGGGCTATCCGGACGTTACTACCCTAAAAGCTTTTTGGGTTGTTGGGCCAACCATAGTGATATATTCGAAAAACATTTGGCATCATGGACTTTTGGCGAGCCGCGATGATTTAAATTTTTGCGTCGTGCAAAACTTTATTGGTCAAGATGACGACATTTTTTTCAAACTTGATGAGGAAATATTACTGATTAATGACTAGTTATCCGAACTCATCAAATGAAAGAAATTTTGTAGGGTATGGTCGCAATGCCGCCGATCTGGAATGGCCTCAAAACTGCCGAGTGGCAATAAACTTTTGCCTGAATTATGAGGAGGGCGGTGAATTCTCAGTACCAGATGGTTTTCCACAAACAGAGGGAGGGCTTACAGAATCTCGGGCTAGTCAATTCAAGGGACGGGATTTGGCTGCCGAATCAATGTTTGAGTACGGGAGCCGCAGCGGTATATGGCGCTTAGTTAGGATTTTTGAAGAATTCAAGCTACCAACAACAGTTATCGCCTGTGGATTGGCCGTTGAGCGGAATCAGGAGTTTGCTAAAGCTATTAAAGAGCTCGGATATGACATTTGTGCACATGGCTGGCGATGGGAATATCATAGCTTGTTAAGTATCGAGAATGAGCGGGAGCTTATCTCCAAAACCTTTTCCAGTTTAGAAACTAATACTGGTGTTAAACCATCAGGCTGGTACTGCCGATATGGGCCGAGCCTTAACACTAGAAATTTACTCGTGGAACATGGCGGCTTTTTGTATGATTCCGATTCCTATAGCGATGATCGTCCCTATTGGATAGAGATAGCTCAGAAAAAGCATCTCGTAATTCCCTACTCATTAGTCTGTAATGATGCAAATTTCCTGAGAGGCAGCTTGGGCACTGGCCAAGACTTTTTTGTGTACCTCAAAGACACTTTCGATATGTTATATCGGGAAAGTCAGGAACGCGCCTCCATGATGTCTATTGGGCTTCATCCAAGAGTAATTGGTCAACCTGGCCGTGCTTTGGGGTTACTGAGGTTTATTGAAATGTTGTCAAAGCATAAAGATGTTTGGATATGCCGTCGTGCCGACATCGCCAATTTTTGGCACAAAAGTTATAATTTTAGTTGATCAATTTAAACCAAACGGACTGATATAAATCAGTCGAAGTTTATTCATATCTTTTAATGACATTCCGTTTGCTCCCTCGTCCGAACCCCGAAATCATCAAAAAACAGATCCGATTGGCATACCAAAAGTATAGAATTTAATGCTGCCGGCATTTCACGGTATTAACTTGGCACTTAACTTCTTAAGTCTTGTTGGATTAGCATCAATGATAGCCGTACGATTTCATCTGCAATGAATGCAGAGGTGAGTTTACGAGGGGGATACCACCATGGTCGCAAATGCAGAAGGCGTTTATCCCATAGCGCCAACACCATTCAATGATATTGGAAATTTAGACTTACATTCAGCCGAGCGGATGGTTGATATTTTCCTAAACTATGGCGCAACAGGCATAACAATTTTGGGCATGATGGGAGAAGCTCCTAAGCTTACTTTTGAGGAATCCCTATCCCTCGTAAAAACTGCCATCCGGTCAGTAAATAATCGGGTGCCTGTGATTGTCGGAGTTTCTTCACCGGGTTTTGCAGATATGAAGCAAATCAGCAACGCTGTCATGGATGTGGGTGCATCGGGAGTTATGGTTTCGCCAGTTGTTGGCCTTAAATCAAATGAACAAATTTTAAATTATTTCGATGAAGTTGTTAAAGCTATAGGCGACGACGTTCCATTTGTCCTTCAAGATTTTCCTTTAGGAACAAATGTAGTCATGAGTGCCGATGTTATTTATGAGATTGTAAGCACTCATCGCAACTGTACCATTCTTAAACTCGAGGACTGGCCCGGCCTTGAGAAAATATCGAAATTGCGTTCGATGAAAAATACTAAAGAAACTCCCATACTCTGTGGCAATGGTGGAATTTTTCTTCCATTTGAGCTGGAGCGAGGAGCTGATGGAGCGATGACTGGTTATGCCTTCCCGGAAATGTTGATAAAAATAGTGGAATTAATTGGCTCTGGAAAACGGGAAGAAGCCCACGATCTTTTTGACCAGCACCTGCCCCTAATTCGCTATGAAACACAGCCCGGCATGGGTCTTTCAGTTAGAAAATATGTGCTTAAGAAAAGGGGCATCCTCGATAGCGACTTTGTAAGGGCTCCTGGTCCAAAACTTAGCAAAGTCACTATTTCTGAAGTTGAGTGGATTTTAAAGAGAATAAATACATAAATAGGTTTAGGTGACGAACAATGGATCTAAGTTTAAAAGGAAAAAGTGCTCTAGTTTTAGGCTCAACTAAAGGTATTGGTTATGGAATTGCGAAAGTGCTCCTTGATCAGGGTGCTAGGGTCGGTATCGTAGGCAGGGATCAAAGCAACGCTGAAAACGTTGCCAAAAATTTGTCGGATGATGCAGCTGGATTTGGATGCGACACTTCTGAAGTAGAGCAGATAGATAATCTCTACGGAGATTTCTATTCAAAATTTGGGTCACCTAATATTTTGGTCCTTAACGGGGGCGGACCGCCACCGGGTAAGGCGCAAGGGATAAGTTCGGAGCAATGGCGCAATTCTTTTGAGGGAATGTTTGTTAATTTAGTTCGGCTTGCCGATTTAGCCATTCCAAAGATGATAGATGCGCAGCATGGCCGAATCATTTCCATTATTTCTTCGGGAGTAATTGAACCTATCCCGAACTTGGCTATCTCAAATACAATCAGACCCGCATTAGTTGGTTGGTGTAAGACGCTTGCAAATGAAATTGGTGCACATGGGATAACTGTCAACTGCGTAGCACCAGGGCGAATAGCGACCGATAGATTGAAAGAATTAGATGCAAATAACGCAAAACGTAGCGGACGCACTGTTGAGGACGTACAGATTGCATCACAAGGTCGTATTCCCGTGGGTCGTTATGGAACTACAGAAGAGTTCGCATCTCCGGTTGCCTTTTTAGCAAGTGAAGAAGCGTCCTTCATCACTGGATCTGTTATTCGTGTTGACGGTGGACAAATAACAAGCGCGATTTAAATAACAAAAGTTAAGCAGCTAACATTTTTCTGCTTGGATAGAAGAAATTTTTCGATCTCCAGTGCGTACCCCTTACGGGGCCCAATAGTGTTAGCTACCCGCTCAACTCACGAATATCAGAACGAAGAACATCAAGTTGACGCTCAAATTCAGACTTTGCTTTCTTTGGGTCACCAATTAATGATCCAAGGTCGCTGGAACTAAATTCGGCAAGGCTTGGCATGACAGCGTAAAAAATATCAGCTCTTCTTTTTGACCGAACGGAAGTGCCCAATTGCATAAGTAAACTATTTAGTTCACACATATTATTATCATCAAAAACCTGTTCCCAAGCATCCCTCTCAGGCCCAAAGTTATAAGTCTGGTTCTCAGATTTCAAACACCTCTTTTTCTCACGCATTTCTCTCGTTCGGCTCTTTTGAATATTGCCATCTTGAATCACAACTCCATAATCTTCCAAAGCCGACTTTTCGCTGACATAACCGAATAAAACGTCCTCGAGCACTTTCTCTTCAGGTCTTTTTAGCGGGTCCCCAAAGCCACCTCCACCAGGTGTCATTATGGTGACGATGTCGCCTGGCTCAGCATTAAAGATGTCCAACTTCCCTAATTCTTTTTCATTCGGCAAACCTAAGTTTACCACAACTCTGGCTCTTTCGCCT
>MDTB01158200.1_pt1 | contig 12666 bp, 12 predicted proteins | sample 811161 | NCBI WGS metagenome assembly MDTB01 (sample SAMN05326650, study PRJNA326480) | marine metagenome | isolation source: seawater | place: Mediterranean Sea | collected 2009 | reverse complement strand
TTGCAACTTCATTTAATATTGCAGATAAGAAAGTTGGTTTAGATCAACCGACTTATTTTATTGCAGACATAGCAGCTAATCATGATGGAGATATCAATCGCGCAAAAGATCTTATTTATCAGGCCGCTGAAGCCGGTGCGGATGCTGCTAAGTTTCAACATTTTCAGGCCAATACTATCGTTAGCGATAAAGGTTTTTTAAATTTAGGCGATCAACTTTCTCATCAAAAGGGTTGGAAAAAAAGTGTTTATGAAGTTTATGCTGATGCTTCAGTTAGTTTGAATTGGACTTCTGAACTAGTGGCAACGTGTAAGAAAGCTGGGATTCCTTTTTTTACAACTCCATACTCCCTTGAAGTGGTTGACTATATGAATGAATTTGTTCCTGCGTATAAAATTGGTTCTGGAGATATTACTTGGTTAGAAATGATTGATAAAGTGGCTGATAAAAATAAACCATACATTATTGCAAGTGGAGCATCTAATTTTGAAGAAGTTGTAAAGGCTGTTAACACCGGTTTGAAGTTTAATAATAAATTATGTTTAATGCAGTGTAATACTAATTACACAGCGAGTTTAGAAAATTTTAAATATATCAATTTAAATGTTATTAAATCATTTCAGATAATGTTCCCTGGTTTGATTATCGGTCTAAGCGATCATACTCCTGGATCTACGACAGTCCTTGGCGCAGTCTCACTTGGGGCAAAAATGATCGAAAAACATTTTACAGATAATAATGATAGAGAAGGTCCGGATCATAAGTTCTCAATGAATCCGAGGAATTGGAAGGAGATGGTTGATAGAACTAGAGAACTTGAATTTTCATTAGGGAACGGTATAAAAAAAATAGAGGATAATGAAAAAGAAACTGCAATAGTGCAAAGAAGATCTCTAATGACAACAAAAAAACTTTTCAAAGGAGATGTTATTACTGAGGAACATATAAAAGCTGTAAGACCATGTCCTAAAGAAGCATTGCCACCATTTATGAAAAGTAAAATAATTGGAAAAAAAGTAAATAGAGATATTGACTTAGATAATCATTTTCTTTTGAAAGATTTAAATTAATATGTCAAATATTTCTTTTATTGTAACTACATTTAATTATGAAACATATATAGAGGAATGTTTGCAATCAATTTTAAATCAAGATCAATTCGATAAAAACAAAGTTATTATAGTTGATGATGGCAGTCAAGATAATACCTATAAAATTATTAAAAAATATCTTTCAAAGCCATTTATTGAATATTGCCATATTGAAAATTCCGGAGTTGAAGTTGCCGCTAATTATGCAATTAACAAAATAGAATCTACTTACTTCACGAGGATAGATGCTGACGATAGTTTGAAGTCAAGATATTTAACACAATTTAATAAGGCAATAGATCTAAATAAAAATTATGATTTTATATACTCAAATTACTCCATTATTAATCATCTATCAGATTCTGTTAATGATATAAAGTTACCTGTTTTTGATAAAGAGGAAATTTTTAAAAGGGGAGATTTTCTTGCTACTGGAACTTTATATAAGAAAGAAGCGATAAATTTAATTAACAAATATGATACCTCAAAAAAAAATTGTGGATTAGAGAATTATTCATTGATTTTGCGTTTAATAATTAAAAATTACTCTGGATTACATATTCCATATTCACTTTTTAATTACAGAATTCATTCGAATAATATGTCAAAAAAAAGAAAAGAAGCAATATTGAAATATGGGAATGAATTGAAAAAAAAATTATTGAATCGTCCTTATGAAGTAAACTGCAATCATCCATATGGTTTGAAAATTGATTAATTTAATCAATCAGTCAATACTTATAATTGCAGCTCATCCAGATGATGAGGTTTTGGGTTGTGGTGGACTACTAAGTAAATTATCAAATAAATCAGAAGTATCCATAATATTTATCGGTGAAGGTAGTAGTTGCCGTTATTCAGACTTGAATTCAAAAGGGATAAAAAAAGATATCAGGGATAGGGAAATTGCAGCTAAGAAAGCGGCAGATTCATATTCTTTAAAAGATTTTGAATTTTTCAATTTACCCTGCGGTAGATTTGATCAAATCCCAATCATAGAAATTAACAAAATCATTGAATCAAAAATTTCAAGTTTCAAGCCAGATATTATTTTTACTCATGATCCTTTTGATGTTAATAATGATCATAAAATCATATATCGTTCAACAATTATGAGCACTAGACCTAATTCAGGAAGTAATGTTCCAACTATTCTCACATATGAAGTACCCTCAAGCAGCGAATGCGGCTTTTCTCAAGAAGGTCAATTCTCTCCAAATTATTTTATTGAATTATCAAAGTTTGATCTTCAGAAAAAGTTTGAGACATTGTCTTATTACAGCAGTGAAATAAATAGTTTCCCCTTCCCGAGATCATATGAGGGGATTAAAACTTATGCTCGTTTTCGTGGAATGCAGGCAGCAGTAGAATATGCAGAGGCATTTAAACTGATTCGTTCAATAAGTTATGTTTCCTAATATAGAAAAAGAATCTCTAAAGATCATTTGCTTTGGCTATAGGGAGTGGTCAAAAAACATTTATAAGAGTTTATCTGAGAACCCTTTTTTAGATAAACATGCTTTTGTTCTTATCAATAACAAAAGATTAGTAGATTTGGATTTTATTAATTCTATAAATCCTGATTTAATCCTTTTTTATGGATGGAGTGATATTATCGACTTCAAGATTGTGGAAAAATTTTGTTGCTTGATGCTTCATCCTTCTCCCCTCCCAAAATACAGAGGTGGTAGTCCTATTCAAAATCAAATTATTGATGGTAAAAAAGAATCAGAAGTTTGTATTTTTAAAATGGAAAGAGAAATTGATGCGGGATTAGTAATTAAAAGAGCAAAGTTAGATTTAAGAGGGGAGCTTAGAGAGATACTTAAAAGAATTGAATTGTTGGGTATAAAACTTTCCTTAGAATTCTTAACTAATGGCTTTGATCCTAAACCTCAAACTAGTAAGCCAACTTTTTGCAGAAGAAGGAAAAAAGAGGATAGCCAAATTACGCTTGAGGAAATAAGAGAATCTAGCTCTGAATATTTATATAACAAAATAAGGATGCTTAATGACCCTTATCCAAATGCATATATCAAGTGTGCAGATGGTAAAAAGCTCTATATTACAAAATCTTTTATTGAGTGATAAGTTATTAGAATTTAAAAATTAAAGATATGCAATTAGAATAAATTGGTAATATTAAAGAATTCATGAAAAATATTTGTTTGATACCCGCTAGAGGAGGTTCAAAAAGAATTCCAAGAAAGAATATTAAAAGTTTTCATGGTAAACCGCTAATTTATTGGTCTATAAATGCTGCAAAGTCATCTGATTTATTTGATGAAATATATGTTTCGACTGATGATTTAGAAATAGCTGAAATAGCCGAAAAATATGGTGCAAAGATACCCTTTATGAGACCTAAAGAAATTTCAAATGATTATGCTAACGACAAAGATGTCAGAGATCATTTTCTAAATTGGATGAAGATTAATTATAAAAAAGCCGATATATTATGTTATTTGTATGCAACCGCTCCTTTTATAACCAAAGAAACACTATATGGCTGTAGAAAACTTCTATTAGATAGTGAATCTTTTCTAACACATACAATTACTTCTTTTCCATATCCTGTTATGAGAGCTTTGGAACAAAATAATGATGGGACTATAGTTTTTAAATGGCCAAAATATTCAAATTCAAGAAGTCAAGATTTACCAGAGCTTTTACACGATGCAGGGCAATGTTATTTTTTCAATTTAAATCAAAAAGCGGAGGGGGGTAAAGTAGTTGGTTATAAAATTTCTCGTCTTTATGCTAATGACATTGATACTATAGAAGATTTTGAGGTCGCTGAAAATCTATTCAAAATTATTAAAAAGAAGGAATCACTTTAGTAAATTTTGTGAATTTTGGAAATAGGAATTTAAAGTTTTATATTTATAATTTAACTATTTGATTGACCACCATCTACAACTAATACTTGGCCAGTAATAGATGAAGATACTTGTGACGAGAGAAAAGCCGCTGCCTCAGTAATATCATTAGGATGAACGAATTTATTTAAAGGGACTTTATTTTTTATGATTTTTAAAACTTCTTCTCTATTATCAGATAATTTTTTTTCCCAAACTGAACCTTTAAAAAGTACGTTTCCTGGAGATATGCCATTAATACGAATATCTTGTTTTGCTAAATAAAAAGAGGCATTAATAATATATCTATTTAATGCAGCTTTAGCAGATGAGTATGTTAATGGAGCATTTTCTATCAACTTATCTCCACATATTGATGAAATACATGTAATTACTCCTTTAGATTTGGATAAATGCTTTAGAGATGCAGATATTGGATTAGTGGCAGAAAGTAAATTTAATGAAATTGATTTTTCCCAGTCAGAAAGATTTTCAGTCATGGGTGGTACAGATTTGCCACTCCCAACATTACAAATTAGTATGTCTAGTGTCTGGAATTTATCAATAAATTTACTTATAGCTTCACTTGCTGATTTCTCTGAAGTCATATCTCCTTGGATTCCCTCTACAGGATCTTTAAAAAAACATTTAGCTTTTTTGAGTGACTCTTCGTTTTTTGAATTTAATGCAACTATTGAGCCATAACTAGAAAATTTTTTTGCAATTTCTAAACCAATTCCACTCGTAGATCCTGTAATAAAAACTTTTTTATCCCTTAATCCTAATTTCATTTTTCAAGTTATTTGTAGATTCTAGATATCATATTTTTTACAAAGTCTAAATTAATTTGAAGCTCTTTAAAATGTTCATTATTTTCGGATCGAGCTGTTTGAAGAATTAAGTTCCCTTGATAATTAAATTTTTCAATATTATTGAAAACCTTATTAAAATTAGTGTTACCAAGTCCTAGTCTTACTGTTGAGCCGTGTAATTCTCTGTCTTTAATATGTATATTAATAATTCTTCTCGCATATTCCTTAAATTCATCGTCAGGATTAAATCCCAAAGATGCACTATTACCAGAATCATAGTTTATGCCAAAAAGTTTTTTATCGAAATTGTTAATGAAATTACTTAATTTATATGGCTCATAATCAGATTCAAATGCAATTTGTATTTTGTTCTGCATAAGAATTTCAGACAATGATGAAAAAGTACTTGTTAAAAGTTTAAATTCATTTTCATTATCAATAGAGCCATTATCAACTAGAGGCACAACTAATATGGTGGAACCGATATTATGCGCAGACTTAATTATTAATTTGAAATCATTAATTAATTCGTTGAGAATTAGATTATTTTTAGCTTTCCAAAAAGGTCTTTGCATGCAGCAATCTAATGTTATTGAGGGGATTTCTATACAATTATCTTCCGAAAGCCTAATAATATTTTTTGTGAAATTATCAAGAAGCAACGGGTTTAGATGAAGTTTAGGATAATCCAAGGTCCATTCCATACATGAAAAACCTAAATTTTTAGCTAGTGGGAATTCTTCTAACCAAGAATCAAATGGAAATGCTTGAATTTGATTATCAACTAATGGTGAAAGTCTTCCTTGCATAAATCCAATATTATTCATAATCCTTTAATGCTCCATCCTCCATCAACTATAAGATCAGTACCAGTTACATAAGAACTAGCATTTGATGCTAGAAATATTGCAGGACCAATTAACTCTTTTGGATTTCCCCATCTCTTTAAAAGGGTGCTTTTTTCTCTATCTTTTCTTTTTGATGGGTCATCAAAGCTTTTTTTTGTCATATCAGTTTTAAAATAACCAGGTACTAAATTGTTTACTCTAATACCTAAATCAGCATAATCATAAGCGAGCGATCTTGTTAAACCCGATAATCCCGTTTTAGAAGATATATATGCGGGGTTCTCTGGAAATCCAAACATTGATCCAATGCTAGTAACATTTATTATTGAGCCACCATTACCTTTCATATATTGTGCCACTGAAGTACATAAATAATATGGCGATAACAAGTTTATGTCTAAAATAGTTTTAATTGAATCATCAATAACTTCTTTATTTTGTATTTGGATAGATTCTCCAGCGCAGTTTATTAAAACATCAATTTTTCTCCTTGAAGATCCAATTTCTTTTACCAATTTAATAATAGATTCTTTATTTCTTAAATCAATAATATGATGAGTATAGTTTTTCTCTTTAGATATGGTTGATTCTTTTCTTGACATTCCATGAACCAATGCACCTGCCTCAATAAAACCTTTAGCTAAATCTTTACCAATGCCTCTTGAAGTCCCAGTAATTAAAGTTATTTTATCTTCTAAATCAAAGCAGTTAAAATTCATATTTTTATTGCTTTATTCCATATTCCTTCATAATAGCAGAGCAAATTTTAAGGTCTTCCGCATTATCTATTTGAAAAGATTTATGTTTATCCATTAAATACATACCTACTCTCCCATATAGTCTATTTTGAAATTTTTTAATTAAAGAAGGCTTAAAGATATAAAAAGAGCCGTTCTCTAGATAACTACTTGATATTTGCTGTCTTGGCTTTCTATTATTCATATCGTGATTTAAGGGCTGAAGATTACCATCTTTGTTGATTTTCCATGTAAAGTAATCCTCTATTTCAGTAACAGTGACTAACGAATCGTAATTTTTGCTAATAAAGTTTTCAATTGCTCCATCCAAATCTTCATAATTTCTAATTGGGGAAGTTGCCTGCATACCAACTATAAGGTCTGGGAAAATCATTAAATTAGATAAATAATTAATTGCATGAATCCATGCAGACTCAGATGAAGAATTATCATTTGACAACTCAGATGGTCTTTCTATGACATTTGATCCATAATTTTTTGATATTTGTAGTATTTGAAAATCATCAGAACTTACCCATACCGAAGAAATTCTTCTAGATGACTTAGCTTGATGAATTGACCAACTTACTAATGGATGCCCACAAATAGACACTATATTTTTATTTGGTATACCTTTTGAGCCCCCTCTTGCCGGAATAACTGCAGCTATATTTAATTCTTTCATTTAATATTTAAAATAAATGATATTAATTGTTAAGTCTTTCATAAAATGTCTAAGTATTTAGGGTTAGTATTTAAAATTGATACTTTTAATTTTGAAAATGGCCAATAAAAGTTTTAATTTAAAAAATAAAACAGCTCTAGTAACAGGAGCTGCAGGTTTATTAGGATTAGAGCACGCCTCTGCTCTTTTGGAGTCAAATTGTAATCTTGTAATTACAGATATTCAATTAGAAAAACTTTTAACTTTAAAAAAATTGTTGGTCTCTGAATATCCAGAAATTGATATACACATATTTGAGTTGGACGTTACTTCTAAAGAATCAATACTAAATCTTTATTCCGAATTACAAAAATTAGAGATAGATATAAATATTTTGATTAATAATGCTGCTCTTAATCCCAAGGTTGAGAAAGATAGTGATAATAACTCATTAACAAGATTCGAATCTTTTGATCTTAAAGATTGGAATCTAGAATTAGCAGTTGGTTTAACAGGGGCCTTTCTATGTAGTCAGGTTTTTGGATCAGATATGGCAAATAAAGGAAATGGTGGTTGTATTTTAAATATTGCTTCAGATCTTTCAGTAATATCCCCAGATCAAAGAATATATATGAAAGATAATTTAGAAAATGATAACCAACCTGTAAAGCCAGTAACTTACTCAGTCATAAAAACAGGGCTTGTTGGCTTGACTAAATATTTAGCAACATATTGGATTGGAAGTGGCATAAGATGCAATTCTTTATCCCCAGGGGGAATCTATACAACCCAACCTGACGATTTTCGAAAAAAATTATCAGAATTAATTCCACTAGGAAGAATGGCTAAAAAAGATGAATATAGAGCCGCTATACAATTTTTATGTTCTGAGGCTTCTTCTTATATGAATGGTCATAATTTAGTTATGGATGGTGGAAGATCAATTTGGTGAATTTGCACTAAATGAACTCTTCTTCGCAAGAACTGCAAAGTATATGACCAAGTAAAATGTGAGTCTCTTGAATATTTGCTGTATTTTCAGAAGGTACTTTTACAACTAAATCTTTATGCATACTTAATTTACCACCAGTTTTTCCTGAAAAAATATAAAAGGGAATTCCAAGAGAAATCGATCTTTCAATTAAATTGATTATATTCTGACTATTTCCACTAGTAGTTATCGCAATCAAAACATCATTTTTATTACCAAGAGCAGTTAGTTCTCTTGAGAATATATCATTGAAACTATAATCATTTCCAATAGCTGTTAAATTACTACTGTTGGTCCCTAAGACTATTGCAGGAAGAGGAATCCTATCATTTTTAAATTTACAAACAAATTCAGCAGCTATGTGCTGACAATCTGCAAAGCTTCCTCCATTTCCAGCAAAAATAACTTTGCCTTTACTTTTAAAGGTTTCTTTTATTTTATTGCTAATTTCATAAAGTTGAATTGGTATTGATTCATCAGTAAAGAGTTTTTTTAATGTTTCATTATGATTTTGAATTAGCTTAAGGTAAGTTGAATGAAATTCATCACTCTCTGATAATTCGGAATTATTTTTTGAAGGAAAAATCCATTCATTACAGTTGAATCCCTTATCATCAATATAAATATCACCGTAAGGTTTGCCGAGAATTAATTCATGATAAAGAGCTCCCCAATCTTTAAGCTGTTGAGAAGTTAACTCTTTCCAATCTATATTGGTTGTTGATCCACGAGCAGTAAAATATTTAATTATGTGACCAGATTTATATAAATCATTCACAAAATTTATTCTTTCTTCAATGGGTTTTGCTAATTCATAGTTGCCTTTTGTATCACTACAAATAGTTCCATCAATATCAAAAACATAAGTTTTCATTTATCTAGCCAGTATCTAAGTTTATTAGCAATAGCTTCTTCTTCCTTTAATATCCTTTTTTCTCCATCTCCTAAGATTTGAGGAATATTTCTAAGAATATTTGCAAGTTGTCTAAATCCATCAGGTTGTAAAGAGGCTGCTTGATCGCTTCCGTACATAGCACGATCGAGAGTGATATGTCTTTCAATTGCCGAAGCACCTAATGTTGCAGCTATGACTGAAGGTGAAACAGAAACCTCGTGTCCACTATATCCAACTGGTACTTTATACTTTTGTTTTAAGGTTTGGATACAATTAAGGTTTAAATCCTCCAATTTTGATGGATAGGTACTTACTGTATGCATAAGCATCAAAGGACAATTGTGAGATTTGAAAATTGAAATTAAATTTTCTATCTCACTTATGGTTACCATTCCAGTAGAGGCGAAAGTAGGTTTTTTTTCTGAAGCTACTAAATCTACAAAAGATTCATTAGTTGCCATTGCAGAGGCAATTTTATTAAAAGGGAAATCATATTTTCTCATTAAAATTTGACTTTGATTATCCCAAGAAGAGGCAAACCAGTCTATTTTTTTATTTTTGCAATATTGATTTATTTCGTCGAATTCTACAATGGAAAATTCTAGTCCTTCTTTTTGTTCTCTTTGCGTTTTCCCCCAAGGACTTTCTCTGGGTTGTGAAAGAAAATCTTGTGTATAAACAATATCAATCGTTCTTTTTTGAAATTTAACAGCATCACATCCACTTTCATATGCTATGTCTATAAGTTCTTTTGCAGTATCAAGTGAGCCATTATGGTTAATTCCTATTTCGGCAATTAAATATATATATTTTTCATTGTTCATTTCTGAGAAATCAATATGATTCATTTTTAATTAAATAGCATTAATTTAGTCTTTAAATGTTAACACTCTTCAGATATATATTTTGTATGAGATGAACTCTACTAAGTAAATTTAATAAAAATTTGATGTTAAGTTTAATTATTATTGCTATAGAAATATATAAAAGCAGAAAATAATGTTTAAATTACCTTGGCTTCATAGTAGAAAAAGATTATTACTTTTAACTTTTATTGATACAAGTATTTTTACATTTTTATATTTAAAAATTACAAAATCTTTTGAAATTGAATTTTTCTTTTCATTTTTTATTTCATCTATTTTAGTTGTAACATTAGTCAATTATATCCTTGGAAGGTATTCCGAAATAGAAAGCATAAATAAAATTTATAGAGGAGATTTGCTTAATTTTTTAATTGCGTTTTTTATATTAGTTTTAATTTGTTCAGCAAGTTTAAATTTGTTCTTTGATCAAAGATTGAGTAATAGTATTTTTTTAAAAATAATAGAATTAATATTTTTTCAACAAACTTTAAGTTTTTTATTTCACTTTTTAGTTAAAAACTATTTACTTAAGAATATGGGGGTTATTAAAAAATGGAATGTAATAGGTTCCGAAGAAAAATTTAATTATTTAGTAAATGAAGTAAACATTTCTAATTATAAGATCGATCTAAATCATCACAAAATAAAGACTTTATTGAGTTTAAAAAAATCAAAATCTTTACAGACTGGATTAATAATTCTCGAGCCTGAAAAAATAACTAGTGCAGAAAATGACATGCTTATATCAGCTTATGGATCAAGTTCTCGAGTAATGGATGTATTGCTATGGTCTGAAATTTATCTTCAAAGATTACCTGTATTTTTCCTAAGCAGTTCCCAAATAATTATGAAGAAATTTATAAAATCGACTAACAATATTCAATATAGAATTAAAAGGACTTTTGATGTGATAATTGCCTTTTTAATAATTCTATTTACACTCCCAATAGTCATTTTATGCTCAATATTTATTTTTCTTGAGGATAGAGGACCCATAATATATCAACAAAAAAGGACAGGATTGAATAATAAAAAATTTACAATTTATAAATTAAGAACTATGAAAGTTAATGCTGAAAGTAATGGTATACAGTGGTCAAAGAAGAATGATACAAGAATAACTTTTGTAGGAAAAATTTTAAGAAAAACTAGGATTGATGAACTACCGCAACTTTTTTGTGTACTAAATAGTGATATGTCATTGATAGGCCCAAGGCCAGAAAGACCAGAAATAGATACTTACTTAGGGCAAAATATTGAAAATTATCATTTGCGTTATAAGATTAAGCCTGGTTTAAGCGGATGGGCTCAAGTAAATTATCCTTATGGGGCATCTTTAGATGATTCAAAAAATAAATTAAGTTATGATCTTTATTACATGAAAAACTTTAATTTATTTCTGGATTTATTAATCTTCTTTAAAACATTAAGATTGATACTTAATGCTTCTGGCGCAATTGCAAAAGGGTAATTAAAATTCCATTTTTTGAAGATAAATATAATTAGGAATGATAATAATGCTTAGGTTTGAGAGGAGTTATAATTTCTTTAAAATGTTAGATTAAATTAAAAATCTATTTCTTTGTTATTGAGTACCAATTAAAATCTTTTGATATTTAAATTATCTCAAATTCTAATTTTCTAAAATTATTACCTAACCAATCATCAATAATGAAAAGTAAATATTTCTTAAATCAAATTTCTAAAAAGAATTCAACAATAAGATTAATTAAAAACTTATTTAATCACTTACCAAATAGAAGAAAGAGACAGCTATGTTTACTTCTTCTTTTGAATTTATTAAGTGGTTTTTCAGAGTCTATTTCGTTAGGATTACTATTCCCTTTTTTGGCTATCCTATTAAGCCCAACAACTATAGAACAAACTTTGCCTGTCTTTTTGTTAAATATTCTCCCTTTGGATGACACTAGATTTTCTTTGACAATTATCACTTCATTATTTATTTTTTGTTCTATTATTTCTTCAACTCTTCGTTTATTAAGTTTATGGGTTAATGGAAGGGTATCTGCTGCAATAGGAAGTGATTTTGGCTATAAATCATTTGAAAAAATACTTAATTCATCATATACAAAACATTTGTCCATGGACAGTAGTAAAAATCTTTCTACTTTATCATTACATTTGAATTTTACTGTAATTGGAATAAATGCATTTTTAAAACTCATAACATTCTCAGTAATTTCCTTAGCAATTATTTTATTTTTACTTTTCTTTGATTTTGCTTCTGCCATCGCAGCTTCAATTTTTCTAACTTTTGCTTACCTTTTGCTCGTTAAATTAACTAAAAGAAAGCTCATTTCAAATAGCAATAAAATTACAGAATCTACTAGGAATGAAATCAGTATTTTGAGAGAGTCATTTGCTTTTGTAAAACAAATTATCTTAGATAATTCTCAAGACAAATATGCAAAAGATTTCCTAAGAATAGATATCCCAATGAGAAGATTGCAAGCACAAAATATTTTCTTAGGCGTATCTCCAAGATATATATTGGAGTCTTTGGGCATAATCTTTATAGCTTGTTTAGCATTATATTTCTCTTTGCAATCTAAAGAATCTTTGCTTTTAATTCCTACTTTGGGGACAATCGCATTAGGTGCTCAGAAATTATTACCATCATTACAGCAAGTATATAGATGTTGGTCTCTGATTAAAGCATATAGTTCGGATATGAAAAATGTACTGGAAATTCTAAATTTATCTGTATCAAATGGTCGATGGCTTATACCTGAAATTTCAAATAATATTAATAAAAATATTTTTAAGAACTCATTAAAATTTAAAGATGTTTCATTCTCTTACTCTAAAAAGAGTCCTTTTATTATTAAAGATTTAAATTTTACTATTTATAAAGGTGAAAAGATTGGAATAGTTGGAAAAACA
>MDTB01124818.1_pt1 | contig 12666 bp, 11 predicted proteins | sample 811161 | NCBI WGS metagenome assembly MDTB01 (sample SAMN05326650, study PRJNA326480) | marine metagenome | isolation source: seawater | place: Mediterranean Sea | collected 2009 | reverse complement strand
TGTCGGACGCTTGCCAGCGCGCCGGCGGCAACGGCCGGTGGCATCGATGTTGTGAAGATGAAGCCCGCTGCATAGGACCGCACAAAATCTATCATCGCTGCGGAGCCGGCGATATAGCCGCCAACTACACCGAATGCCTTGGCAAGGGTGCCCTGGATAACGGTGAGCCGGTCCATCACGCCGTCGCGTTCGGCAACTCCAGCGCCACGCGGGCCGTACATGCCAACCGCATGGACTTCGTCGAGATAGGTCATCGCGTGATATTTGTCGGCAAGATCGCAGATCGCTTCGATAGGCGAGATGTCGCCATCCATAGAATAGACCGACTCGAACACGATCACTTTGGGTCGGTTGATATCTATCGCTCCGAGCTTTTCTTCCAAGTCTTTGAGGTCGTTATGGGCGAATACGACCTTGTCGGTCAGGCTATGACGGATTCCCGCGATCATCGAGGCATGGTTGTCCGCATCGGAGATCAGCACGCAGTCGGGAATTTGCGCGCCGATGGTCGATAGTGCCGCTTCATTGGCGACATATCCTGATGTAAAGACCAATGCTGCCTCCGTATCGTGGAGATCTGCAAGCTCCTGTTCAAGCATTACATGATAATGGGTGGTGCCCGAAATATTCCTGGTGCCGCCAGCCCCGGCCCCCACCTTGTCGATGGCCTCTTTCATCGCAGCGCGTACGACTTGATTTTGGCCCATTCCTAGATAGTCGTTAGAACACCAGACCGTCACTTCGTCCGTGCTTGCTTCGGTATAGCTGGTTGCGCGCGGAAACGCCCCCGCTTTGCGTTCCAAGTCTGCAAAAACGCGGTAGTTTCCCTCTGTCCTCAGATCCGAAATGCGGTCGGCGAAAAATTTTTCGTAGTCCATTTTTAGAGGCTCTCCAAGGGACGGCCTGCCTTCTGACGGTGCCGGTGCAAATTTTAAGAACAGAATGTGCCCAATTATCTTTAAAGATAATATGTTACAATCGAAATGGAATCACGCGATGCTGAGCCATTAGTCCGTTGAATTTACTCGAATTTAGCATAATGCGCGGTTTTGCCGCGCTAAATTGGCGGTAAACTTTTCAGTTTTAGGTGAAAATTCTGGTTCTCAATCCGATTGCAGAGGAGGAGGGGCTAACCTTTTCTGTTGGACAAGTTGCTCTACTACCATCGCTTTTCGTCAATCGACCGCTGAAACGCCACAACAGTAGCCACCAGTAGGAATGGTCTTCGAAATATCGCTCACATCGTGGTCTGTTCTCAGCATTGGCTGGTGATCCAGTCCGCCGTTTCGTTCAGTGCCGCAGCGAAGCGATCGAAAATGGCGTCGATTTCCGCTTCCGAAATGATAAGTGGCGGTGAAAACGCGATGCGGTCGCCGAGCGCGCGAATTATCAGGCCGTGTTCCTGTGCACGGGCTACAAGGTGGGGGCCAATCTTGCCAGGCGGTTCCAACGGCTCGCGTGACTCCTTATTTGACACCATTTCAACCGCGCCAATCAGACCGACCCCCGTGGTCTCGCCAATTAGCGGGTGTTCTTCGAAGTCGTGCAGGCGTCTTAGGAAGGGGATGCTGCGTTCCTGAACGCGGCTAACAACGTCCATTTCTTCGTAAATCTTCAAAGTCTCGATCGCGACGGCAGCAGGCACCGGGTGCCCTGAATAGGTGAAGCCGTGACCGAAAATACCGATCTGTTCTGTCTGCGGTGCGATGGCGTCGAACACGAGTTTGTTGATTATGACCGCAGCGATGGGCAGATAGGCCGATGTTAGCGCCTTTGCGCAGGTCAAGATGTCCGGCTTCAGCCCGAAAGTCTGGCTGCCCCACATTTCGCCTGTACGCCCGAATCCGCATATCACTTCATCGGCCACCAGCAGGACATCGTATTTTTTTAGTACCGCTTGAATTTTTTCGAAATACGTGGCGGGCGGCACTATCACCCCGCCGGCACCCATGACTGGTTCGGCAAAAAAAGCCGCGACCGTCTCGGGGCCTTCGTCAAGGATCATTTGTTCCAACCCAGCGGCGCAGCGCGTTGCGAAGTCTTCTTCGGTCTCGTTGTCTTCGCCGTACCGGTAAAAATGCGGCATGTCAGTATGCAGGAAACCGCCTAGCGGCAGATCGAATGCCGTGTGATTTACTTGGACACCGGTCAGGCTGCCTGCGGCAACGGTTACCCCGTGGTAGGCCTTGAAGCGGCTTATGATTTTTTTCTTTTCGGGCCGGCCGAGCGCATTATTCAGGTACCAGATCATCTTGACCGCGCTGTCTGAGGCCTCCGAGCCTGAATTGCAGAAAAACACCTTCTCCATTGGTACCGGCGCGAGCGCGAGAAGGCGCTCCGCCAGCTCGATTTGGCGTGGATGACTTTTCTGATTGAAGCCGTGGTAAAAGGGTAATTCGCGCATTTGTTCCGCGGCGGCGTTGACCAGACGTTCTTCGCTGAAACCAAGTGAGGTGCACCAGAGACCCGACATGCCCTCGATATATTCGTTGCCGTCTTCGTCCCAGACTCTCGCGCCTGCGCCACGCGTGATAACCAAGGATCCGTCCCGTTCATTAGCCACGGAATTAGAATAAGGGTGAAAAACCGTTTCGGCGTCGCGGCGACTTAACGAATTAGCACCTTTTGGATTTGAGCCCGAGGGACTATCGTCAGGCGCGTTCATGACGGTCGGTCCCCGATTGTTTCAGCCGCCGGTTACGCTCATATGGCGGGACACCGATGGTGCTGCCCGGCGGCGGTCGATGATGAAGTCGTGGCCCTGTGGCTTGCGGCTGATGGCTTCGTCGATTGCGTCCATCAAAAGAGCTTCGTTGTTTTCGCGCAATGGCGCGCGCAAGTTCGCTGCGTCTTCTTGACCCAAGCACATATAGAGTGTCCCGGTACACGTCAGACGCACACGGTTGCAGGATTCGCAGAAATTATGGGTCATCGGCGTGATAAAACCAACACGCTCGCCGGTCTCGCCGACGCGGACGTAGCGCGCAGGCCCGCCGGTAGAGTCGTCAATGTCGTTGAGCGTCCAGTGTTTTTTCAATTCGGCGCGCACCATTGACAGCGGCCAGTATTGGTCCAGCCGAGCCTTGCCGCCGATCTCGCCAAGCGGCATGACCTCGATAAAAGTAAGGTCGAACCCGCGCTCGCCGCACCAAGAAACCATATCGTGAATTTCGTCGTCGTTTACGCCTTTCAGGGCAACGGCGTTAATTTTTATTTTCAGGCCAGCGGCTGCTGCGGCTTCAATTCCGCCTATCACCTTGTCTAGCTTTCCCCAACGGGTAATCAACGCGAACTTGTCGGAGTTCAGAGTATCCATCGATACGTTGACACGGCGCACACCTGCGTCATAAAGCGCGGTCGCGTAGCGTTCGAGTTGACTTGCATTGGTTGTGAGGGTCAATTCTTCGAGGGCGCTGGTATCGAGATGCCGGCCCAGACGTTCGAACAGCCACATGATGTTGCGCCGGACTAGCGGCTCACCGCCAGAGATTCGCAGTTTGCGGACACCGCGGTTAACGAAAGCACTGCAAAGTTGGTCCAGTTCTTCGAGGCTGAGCATATCGGATTTGGGTAGAAAGGTCATGTTTTCCGACATGCAGTAAACACATCGGAAATCGCAACGATCAGTCACCGATACGCGGAGATAGCTGACATGCCGGTCATAAGGGTCGATCAGCAAGTTGTCGCCTGTAGATGCTTTTCCAGTCGGCACCAGTGTGGCCGTATCCGTAGTCATTCTTCGTTATCCTTGGGGTGTCGGTTTCGACTGCTCCGCGTGGACCGTTATTCACCCGCGAATATAACGCTTTTCAGGGCAAAGGGAAGACGCTTCCCAAATATCGGGAATGCGCTCTGGGAACTTGGCGAATTTCAATAGATTCCCCAGTCTTACAGGACTTGGGGAGCAAAAGCGTGAGTGGACCCGAGACGAACAATTGACCCCTATCTATGGTCTAACGTCGACCTTCCACTAGTGGTCATCTACGCTAAAGTTCGAACGCCTACCCACCTGAAAGGTGCGACTGTCCATTAAATCCTGTGTATTCCTAACATTGTGTGCCGCGGCGAACCGCTCCATACTAGTTCGGAAATGAGCGATACCATGCTTGACCAGAACGGTCTTCTCATAATACCCGATCCATACGATCCGTGTCTAACAGAACGGGTCAGCGGTACCGATCAGAATGGCCGACCCGTGGAGATGTCTGTAACGGTCGAGCGGCCGTTGGCATTGTTCCTGAATAGCCGGGAGATCGTTACTCTGATGACCATTGGCGACTATCCTGAATGCCTCGCGGTCGGCTACCTGCTCAACCAGAACATGCTGCGACCCGACGATGTTGTTACCGGCGTAGACTACGATGAAGAGGCCGACGTTGTGGTTGTGCGTACCAAGCGTGAAACCGATTTTGAGGAAAAACTGTCCAAGCAGACCCGAACATCTGGCTGTGCGCTTGGCACCGTATTCGGTGATATCATGGAAACTTTCGACGATAAAGTACTCGACGTGGACGCGAAGGTGCACACATCGTGGCTTTACACATTGACGAGGCTAATAAACACTACGCCGAGCTTGTATCTTGAAGCCGGAGCCATTCACGGATGCGTGCTTTGCGAAGGTGACCGCACGCTAATCTATATGGAGGATGTCGGCCGTCACAATGCGGTCGATAAAATTGCAGGCTACATGTATCTCAATGAAATTCCGGCGGCGGGGAAAATGTTCTATACCACCGGCCGGCTGACCAGCGAAATGGTGATCAAGACGGTGCAGATGAACATTCCTGTGCTGATCTCGCGGTCCGGTTTTACCGCATGGGGTGTGGAACTCGCCCGACAAGCAAACCTCACTCTGATTGGGCGCGCGCGTGGCAGGCGTTTCGTGGCCTTGGCCGGTCAGGACCGAATTAACTATGACGCCGATCCGGATATAGTCGAGGATGAGCCCACGAAGCATCGGCGTAAGGCGGCGTCTGGCCGAGTATGAGCCCAGACGAATGAGTGTCGAGCTTGTCTGGCAGGGGCCGGTCGGCCCGGGATGTGCGTCGGGGAACGCGTTTCCGGATGATCCGTTGATCTTTGAAAATCTGTGTGAAGCGGGGGTCTACTTGCGGACGAAGTCATATGATCATGGCCGAACGATTGCGTACGCTGGACAATCGGTCTCTCTACTCTCACGGTTCGACCAACACCTTGCGGCCATGCTGTCCCTAGCGTCACCACTACGCGACGCAACAGGAAAGGTCGTGTTTAGCGGCGATGCTGGGGCACGTATCGATGCCTATGGCCGACTAGAAAAGGCCAGCGCGTTGGCAGCGGCGGATGCGGGGCGGGTACGGTTCTGGTATGCACTCTGCGATGATTATTTTCATACAAATCATCTGAATCTTGCCGAAAGATTGCTGCAGCGCCGGATTGCGGCGCGGCTGAGGGCAACGCCGGCTGACATGGAAAACGCCAGGGCAGCGCCCAGTGCGATGCCGGACGATCTGCCGGACGTTTGGATCAACGATTTCTCGGGCCTCGGCGTCGACGATGAAAGCGGCGGCGCGGTCTTGCTCCGTGAGCTGCTTGGAGATGAACCTATGACCATCGGGATGTTGACCGGTCATGTTACATGAACCGAAAAACATATGCGGCGTGTTGCTTGCGGGCGGCCAATCTCGGCGAATGGGTGGTGGCGACAAATGTCTTCTGTCGCTAGACGGCAAGAAATTGCTACAGCGTATCGTCGACACCGCTTTGCCGCAGGTCGGCCCTCTGGTCCTGAATACAAACAGCGATCCCGCGATTTTCAAACCTTTTGGTCTGCCTGTCGCGTCTGACGTCGTGGAAGGTTTTGCTGGCCCCCTAGCAGGAGTACTCACAGGGCTTGAGTGGGCGCGGGAAAATGCGCCCGAATGTGATTGGGTGGCGAGCTTCCCCTGCGATGCGCCCTTTGCGCCCGTTGATCTTGTGGTGCGTCTGGCCGCCGCTATAGAAGCGGCCGGCGCGGACATGGCCTGCGCGACATCCGGTGGGCGTGACCAGCCTGTTTTTGCTTTGTGGCGGGTTGGGCTTGCCGCTGAGCTTCGTGCGGCGCTGATCGATGAAGGTCTTCGCAAAGTCGATGTCTGGACCTCCCGTTACAAGCTTGCCCGTGCAGAGTTCGACGCCGCGAACGGCGACCCGTTTTTCAATATCAATCGGCCGGAGGATCTCGATGCAGCCGCCGACATAGTAAGAGGTAATCTTCATGGTTAGTTATCGAAATGATCAACTAGTATGATTAATGACCCCTTTGCTCATACAACGACGCCGCGTCTTAGGATCCTACTCGGGCGCTCGATCGCGATCGGCCCGGGCAAGGCAGAATTGCTCCGACTGATCGAGGGCACTGGCTCTATCTCTGCGGCCGCACGTGAGATGGGGATGTCTTACAGGCGTGCATGGACCCTGGTTGAGACTATGAACACCGCCTTTCGCGAACCCCTGGTGGCCGCCGCGACCGGCGGAAAAGGTGGCGGCGGCGCGTCGGTGACTGCCTTCGGATTCGAGGTTTTGAAGCTATATCGGGCAATGGAAGAGAAGGCGGCAGCCAGTGTGACGGCGGAGATGGAATCCTTCACCAAAATGCTTGACCCAGATTATGTCGAGGAGGGCGAATAATGTCGCAGTATTTTATTGAATCCTCGGAGGTTGCAGTTTTGCAGTTTGGGATCAATATGGACCCCTCGATGACAAACGAACGGAGATTACCGAAAAGCTGCTGAAGGGGTCCGTCTCTTATTTAGATCGATTGGCGCGCCTGGAGTTTGATGTCGTAGCGTGATCATAGCGACCGCATTAAACTACGCGACCGTGGCCGCCGACAATGGTAGTGATTGCTGAAGACGACGGCGAATTTCCCCATTAGTTCATGGGTGCTCGAAAAAAGAGCGTTACGGACCTGGGTTGCTCGCAGTAAAACCCGAAAGGAGGTCGTGGAAGACGCGGCCACGACTGAGCACAAGCCCGACCGGAGAGCTCGTGACAAAGTGGTTTATTCAATCGCGAGGTGACCATCGAATGGACTAGTGCCGCGCAGAAATATACTAACTAATAGGCGCTGCTTTCCCCAAAAATGACGACAGTGCCCACGTCAATATGATCCTCGGCCGACACAACTTCGTCAGCGCTTAGCTATTTTCGACCCTGATGCGCGTTGATTACCTGAGGCGCAACCTCAGTAATACACGTTCTCGACCAGCTTGCTAATCTGCTCGGTGGGGTTCGAAGAAGCTCCTGTGCCCTTTATCAACCGGTTTTGTCTAGATCGAGGAATTTGATGCCGACGCGGTGGAACGCCTACAGACCATCGGCGGCGTACCTAACACTTGCATCGTTTTGAGTATATTGTGCGTTGGCGTTCACCAGTCGCGGTGGAGTCTCTGCACAAATTAGCTCTCTATGTTGAATAGGTGCTTGGCCAGGAGAATGGCCTAAAGATCGGGACACCATCCATCGAAAGGCCGGAAATCAGGCACTTAAATCGAAATTGGAAGAACATGTTTATGATCAAAACTTTGGCAGTTTGCGGGTGCTCTGATCGGAAAAACGGCGTTTTTGTTATTTTAATTGGATATGCATTCGTCGCTTCGAATACCGAAGAAACGACGCAGCTTCTGGCGAGGGCATAGAAATTCAGCGATTTTTCGCCGCAAACGATCGCTTGCATTGCCAAATTGACTATCTGACTCGCCAGACCACCCCGTCCCGCATTTCGCGATCTTCGAGTTCTAGCGATGTTGGCACTTCATAACGAGCGGTTTCCTGCAGGTTGTCGATCGGCAGATATTTTCGGCCCGGATCGCCGATCAGTACGATCGCACCGTTCGCTGCTTCGCGTCGTAAGAAGGTTTCTATTTCCACCGCCGGGGACTGTTCGTAAAAAATATCGCCGGCGAGGATAATGTCGCAACCTGTGGGTGCATCGCGGGCTAGATAGTCTTCAGGCGACAGGGTCAATGTCACATCGTTAAGAGCAGCGTTGATTTGTGCCGCCGCGATGGCCTTCGCGTCGATGTCATTGGCGATTACCTCGGCTGCGTGCGCCATCGCCGCCGCAATGCCCGAAACGGCGCTGCCTGCGGCAAATTCTAAAACTTGTTTACCGCGCACGATATCCGGATTGTCCAGTATATAGCGTGCCAAAGCTTGCCCGCCCGGCCAGCAGAATGCCCAGAACGGCGGCGGCGTGCCGATCTCGTCCAACTCGATTTCGATTGCCTGCCAAATCGGCGTGATTTCGGCGGCGAGGTGAAGTCGTATCTCCGGCACCAGCGGTGGGAAGACAATTTCCGTATTAGCCGTAATAAAAGTGTTCAAATCGTATTCAATGAGGGGTGGGTCGTCAGGCAAGTTGCCCACCAAGGATACCGGCGAATAGCAGCCAGCCGAACAGCCGGTTTGATTTGAATTTGGCGAGGCAGTCTCTCGGGTTGTCGAGATCGGCATCGGCGACCTGCCAGACAAGCTGTGCCGCGCCAAACCCGAGCCCGACCCAGAACGGCCACCCTATCCCAGTATGATAGCCGGCGGCGCCGAAGAAGACCGTGGCGATAGCATAAAACCCAACCAGCCAAGGTTTCGAGGCGATCAAGCCAAGCGCGCGCGCTGACGATTTTACGCCTGCCGCCGGGTCGTCCGGCCGGTCCTGATGGGCATAGATTGTGTCATAGCCCAAAGTCCAGAAAATACCTCCCGCATACATCAGCAGCGCGGGTGAAGACATCTCGCCGGTCACCGCCGCCCAGCCTAGCAGGGCGCCCCAGTTAAATGCGAGGCCGAGGATGAACTGCGGCCAGAAGGTCACGCGCTTGGCCAACGGGTAAAAGGCTAGCAGCAACAACGAGGCTACACCTGTCCAGATTGCGAAATGGTTGAACGAGAACAGGATGGCTGCACTTACCGCGAGTTGGATGAAGACCCAGATCAAAGCCTGGCGCAAGGTCACTTCGCCGGCCGGCAGCGGGCGATCGCGGGTCCTGGCGACCTTTGCATCGAAATCGCGGTCAAGGATATCGTTCCATGTACAGCCCCCGCCGCGCATTAGCAGGGCACCGATACCGAACATAATAAAAAGGTGCCACGTAGAGTTCAGCGGGAAACTGGTGTCCGAGGCAAACGCTATCGACCACCAGCAGGGAAACAACAAAAGCCACGTGCCAATCGGCCGGTCGAATCGAGACAACCGTATATAGGGGCGTGCCCGGCCGGGCGTTAGCCGGTCGACCCAGCCGCCGCGCGGTATATCACTCGAGGAGGGTGTGGTCATGCACCCGGTATAGCACAGACTGGTCTGTCGTTTTGGTCTTATGCCTTTTTGTCGCGGAATTCGTACTCAACCCTCTATTCGCGGCTGACCCATTCATGTCAATATCCGCTGATGAATAATCCTCAGAATGATGCTCTGAATAGCCCAACGAACGACAACCGTACCCGGCTCCGGCTATTTGTCGAATATGATCTCGAAGAGGGTCACGCTGTACCGGCCAACCCAGATCAGCATCATTACCTACGCAAGGTGATGCGCCGCAAAGACGGCGAAATGGTGGCGTTGTTCAACGGGCGCCATGGCGAATGGTTATCGCGAGTTGCCTATGAGTCGAAATCACGTTGCGTGCTTATTGTTGAGCAGCAACTGCGCAAACAAAGGATGCCGCCGGATATATGGTCGCTTTTTGCCCCGGTAAAGGCGATGCCGATGAATAACATCGCGCGAATGTCGACCGAGCTTGGCGTCGGACGCATATGTCCTGTGCTGACAAAGCATACGGTTGTGGCGCGCGTGAACACGGCTCGGCTGCGTGCCCATGCCGTGGAATCCGCCGAACAGTCGACCCGGCTCAATGTGCCGACGGTCGACGAACCTGTGAGTCTGGCGCGATTGCTGCAGGGTTGGGACCCGGCTCGGCGAATCATTCTATGTGCCGAGGCGGGTAGCGCCGAACCCGTACCGGCGGCAATGTCACGGGTTCAGCCTGGCGGAGCTTGGGCGGTTATGACAGGACCCGAAGGCGGATTCAGCCAATCTGAACTTGACGGACTCACGAAACTGCCTTTTGTTACCCCGGTTCGCCTTGGGCCGCGTATTCTCAGGGCGGATACGGCGGTGGCGGCGGTGCTGGTGTGCTGGCAAAACCATCTCGGTGACTGGTCTGGCTGATCCTTTAAGTGATCCCATTAAAGACCCGGTCAGTAACATTAAGAAAGAACGGATGACTGGGTATGGCTGCACCATCGGCAGGTAAATCCAAACCGATTACCGATTTACGGCAACTGGCAGAACATCTCGAGGGAGGTTGCAAGCCTGCTGTCGATTGGCGGATCGGGACCGAACACGAAAAATTTGTCTTCAAGCTGGATACACTTGAACCAGTTCCCTACGAAGGAACTTGGGGCATAGGTAAATTTATCGAAGGCCTCCAACGTTTCGGCTGGAATCCTGTTATGGAAAATGGCAATGCGATCGCGCTGACGAACGGCGACTGCAACATCTCGCTCGAACCCGGCGGGCAGCTGGAGTTGTCCGGTGCGCCCCTTGAGAATATTCATCAGACCTGCGATGAGGTTCATACCCATCTTGCCCAAGTGAAAGAAGTCGCGGGCGAATTGGGCGTCGGCATGATGGGCGCGGGATTTATTCCCAAATGGAAACGCGACGAAATTCCGTGGATGCCAAAAGGTCGCTACAAGATTATGCGCGACTACATGCCCAAAAAAGGCTCGCTCGGCCTAGACATGATGCTGCGATCTTGTACGGTGCAGGTGAACTTGGATTTTGGTTCAGAAGCCGATATGGTTGAGAAATTTCGGATCTCAATGGCATTGCAACCGGTCGCAACAGCGTTGTTTGCGAACTCTCCCTTCACCGAGGGAAAACCTAACGGTTGGCAGTCTTTCCGAAGTCATATCTGGGAAGATACCGACCCGGACCGAGCCGGCGTGCTGCCCTTCGTTTTCGATGGTGACATGGGCTTTCAGCGCTATGTCGATTACGCGCTGGATGTGCCGATGTATTTCGTCTATCGAGAGGGTAAATATATAGACGTTTCAGGCCAGTCTTTCCGAGATTTTCTCAAAGGCGAACTGCCGGGGCGGCCGGGCGAGATCGCTACGATGAGCGACTGGTCCGATCACCTGACCACAATCTTTCCCGAAGTGCGGCTGAAAAAATTCCTTGAAATGCGCGGGGCCGACAGCGGGCCATGGCGCAGGTTATGCGCTTTGTCGGCAATGTGGACAGGTTTGCTTTATGATTCAGACGCGCAGAGTGGCGCATGGGACCTCGTCAAGAACTGGACCGTGGAAGATCATCATTACCTGCGTAGCGCGGCACCGAAAACCGCGATGGGCACGGAGTTTCGCGGGCGCAACATGACGGATCTTGCGAAGGACGTACTGGTTATTGCTGATGCGGGGTTGAGGCGCCGTGCAATATTAGACACGAACGGTGACGACGAAAGGAGCTTCCTGGCCCCGTTGCACGAGATAGTTGATCGTGGATACGCGCCGGCGGAGAATCAGCTTCGAAAATTCGAGACCGACTGGGATAAAAGCGTCGATCCATTGTATGAGGAATATGCTTATTGAGATCACTTCCTTGATTGTCGGGGCGTCTGAGAATTTTGCAGATCAAGATGCGTAGCCGCTGTCTTTTCGCGTAAACAACACTGATAAATTTTTTAGCAGGACTATCCCCAAAGTCTAAAACCCGATCGACGAGAGTAATAAAAAAGATCTGCAATCGATTGGCCTGCCAAACCAGCCTAACTCCATTTTATCAAGGCTGTGCCGCAGTAAGGAGGGTCATTTGGCCTGCCCGACACAGTCATTCTGCAGATCGATAGGAATTATGACTGATACCTGAGGAAACAAAAATATATTTCCAGGTTCTAGCGTTATCCGCTGGCGAGCGGTCAGGGAACGACGAGGCATGTGCCTCGTTGCTCGCGGTTTTGTTATGTCGACCGCTTCCGACCTACGCTGCTGTTCCACCAACCGTCAGATTCTCAACCATTAGCGTTGGCTGACCGACTCCGACAGGAACACCCTGGCCGTCCTTGCCGCAGGTCCCGACCCCGGGATCCAGCCTCATGTCGTTGCCTATCATTTTTACCCGGGTCAGTACGTCTGGTCCATTGCCGATCAGCGTTGCGCCCTTGACCGGCGCGCCGATTTTGCCGTCTTCCACGAAATAGGCCTCCGACGCGGAGAACACGAACTTTCCCGATGTGATGTCGACCTGGCCACCGCCGAAATTGACAGCATAAAGGCCTTTCTTGACTGATTGCAGAATTTCTTCCGGGTCCTTGTTGCCATTGTGCATATAGGTGTTGGTCATGCGTGGCATCGGTGCATGGGCGAAACTTTCACGCCGTCCATTGCCGGTGGCTGTCATACCCATCAACCGTGCATTCATCCGATCTTGCATGTAACCGGTGAGGATGCCATCGTCTATTAGAACCGTGTTAGATGTTGGGGTACCCTCATCGTCAATCGCAAGTGAGCCGCGGCGGTCGGTCAGCGTACCGTCATCGACCACCGTCACACCCGGCGACGCAACCCGTTCGCCCATTAGTCCGGCGAAGGCGCTAGTTTTCTTGCGGTTGAAATCACCTTCCAGCCCGTGGCCGATCGCTTCGT
>MDTB01011256.1_pt1 | contig 12667 bp, 12 predicted proteins | sample 811161 | NCBI WGS metagenome assembly MDTB01 (sample SAMN05326650, study PRJNA326480) | marine metagenome | isolation source: seawater | place: Mediterranean Sea | collected 2009 | reverse complement strand
TAATTGATAGACCATACCAGTATCCATCTTCATCCCTGAGATGACTAGGAATTAAATCATTAAGCTTTGTTGAATTAATACTTTGCAATAAGCCATCATTCTTAGCTTTAAATAAATTACCAGCATCAACTGTTAATAAAACATCAGCTCTTGTATTAGAACCCTCTTGCTCAATTCTTTTTTGCAAAGCCTTTGATTTACCGGATATTATATTAACATTGATATCTGTATCTTTTTCAAATTCTTCTAAAAGTGGTCTTAAAAGGTATCCTTTACGAGCACTATATATGTTAACTTCATTTATTGTAGAACCTGATTTAATTTCAGCATTTTTTTTAACATTTGTTTCATTACTACATGCCGATATAAGCATAATTAAAACTGAGCTCAAAACTATCTTTTTCATATTAGTTTCCTATGAATATTGAGTGTGCTAACCTTTCTACAAACGGGAATGATTCTCATTATAGCCCTAGATTAAAAATATTTAAAGTAATAAGATGAAGATATTTACAAGAAAATACATGTATTTTAGTTATCTAAGTCATGTTATAGTTTTCAGTTAAAATATATTAAAAAAGTGATTGCTCATGATAATGTCTGATCTACAGGGACAAATATGGATGGATGGTTCTTTTTGTGATTGGAAAAAAGCAAAAATCCACATACTAACCCATACAATGCACTATGGTACAGGTGTATTCGAGGGCGTTAGAGCATATGAAACCGAGATAGGCCCAGCCATATTTAGACTAGAAGACCACACTGATCGATTATTTGAATCGGCTAATCTTGTTGGCATGAATATTCCTTTCACGAAAGATCAATTAATGCAGGCACAATGTGATTCTGTTATAAAAAATAATCTTAAAAATGCATATATAAGACCATTATGTTTCTATGGAAGTGAGGGTATGGGATTGAGAGCTGATAATCTAAAAGTACATTGTGCAGTAGCGGCTTGGGACTGGGGACCATATTTAGGAGCAGAGCAAATCGAAAAGGGTATTAGAGTAAAAGTTTCTCCTTTTCCTAAAAGAGATCCAGAGGCAATGTTATACAAAGCAAAAGCTACAGGTAATTATATAAACTCAATGTTAGCGCTAAGAGATGCTCTATCTTCCGGTTATGATGAGGCATTAATACTAGGAACTGATAACACAGTTAATGAAGGTTCAGGTGAAAACTTTTTTATGGTAAAAGATAATAAATTAGTTACACCAGAACTCATTACTGTTCTAAATGGTATTACTAGAAAGACAATAATTACACTAGCTAAAGATTTAGGAATTGAAACAATTGAAAGAAAAATCCAATTAAATGAAGTATATGACTGTGATGAAGCATTTTTCACTGGTACCGCAGCAGAAGTTACCCCTATAATAGAGATTGATAAGACAAAGATTAATAATGGAGCTCCTGGAAAAATCACTCAAATGCTACAACATAATTATTTTAACCTTATACGCGGTAAATATGATAATCACAATGAATGGTTAACTCAATTATCTAAAATAAAATGATCACAAAAAAGAAGATACTGGTTATTGGCGATGTTATGTTAGATAGGTATTGGATGGGCCAAGTTAATAGAATTTCTCCTGAAGCCCCTGTTCCTATATTAGATGTTAATGATGCTGTTGATAAACCAGGTGGTGCAGCAAATGTTGCAAAGAATTTATCTGATTTTGGCATGGATGTTACCTTAGTTGGCTTGATAGGGAATGATGAAGCTTCTGAGAAACTCTCCCAATTGTTATCTAAGACAAATATTAAATACAAGCCAATTATTGATCCTAAAGTAAGAACAACGATGAAACTTAGAGTTATCGATAAAAATCAACAATTAATGAGGATTGATCATGAAGATAAAAATTTATCTAATATAGTCTTGAAATCACTTAAAGATATCGAAAGTTCTATGAATCTGTTTGATGGGATAATTATTTCTGATTATGATAAAGGTATGATCAAGCCTATTATCAAAAAAATATTATCTAAAGCTAATAAATTAGGCATTCAAACGTTTATTGATCCAAAAGGTAAAGACTTTAGTTTCTACAAAAATGCTTTCTTATTGAAACCTAATCAGAAGGAATTTGAGGATATTGTTGGAATATGTCCTACTAAAAAATCCTTAGTAGATAAAGGAGAAAAATTACGTAAAAAACTTTCATTAAAATATTTGCTTCTAACTCAAGGTAAAAAAGGAATGATATTGTTTGAAGAAAATAAAGTCACATCTCATATTGCTCATCAACAAGATGTTTTTGATGTTACTGGAGCAGGTGATACCGTTATATCCATTCTCGCTACTTATGTTATTTCAGGTAAAAGCATAGCAACTGCAGTTAAGATGTCTAATATAGCTGCTGGCTTATCTATCAAGAAACTCGGTTCAACAAGTGTCTCTCAAAAAGAGCTTAATAATGCGTCTAAAAAATAAAAAACTAGTTTCAGATCTAACTCGATTGAACGAGATATGTTTAAAATATAAAAATGATGACAAAAAAATTGTTATGACAAATGGTTGCTTTGATATACTGCATTCTGGTCATGTACATATTCTGGAAGAATCAAAAAAACTTGGAGATATATTAATCATTGCCTTAAATAGTGATAAGTCTGTGAAAAAAATAAAATCCTCAAACAGGCCAATTATAGCCGAAACTGATAGAGCCTATGTATTGTCATGTTTAAGCTCTGTAGATCATATAATATTATTTGATGAAGAAACTCCGGAACTAGTGATTTCAGAGATACTACCAGATATTTTAGTAAAGGGTAGTGATTATAAGGGAAAGAAAATAGCTGGTGAGGAAATATTATTAAAAAATAATAAAGAAATTAAGTTGATTGATTTAATTGATGGCAAATCATCCACTGCCATCATAAATAAAATTTTAAAGCTTTAAGATTTCATCAATATTTTTGATGACTTCGTCAACAGTAATCAAATCCATTGCGTTTTTATTTCTTATTCTTTTGCCCCATTTGGTTTGATTAATACTCAGTTTATAGAACTTCATAAGAGCATTTGGATATTTATTAACTATATATTTCATGTTACCTATAGGCCCAGTTCTTTCAGGATTAGATGTAGCAAAAAGTCCTATAACAGGTTTATTTAACATAGAAGCAATGTGTAGAGTTCCGGAATCAGGACCGATATATAGCTCACAGTTTTTTAAAATATTATATAGTTCACTTAGATTTGTTTTTCCTACTAAATTGTTTAGTTTTATTTGTGACTCTAATAGTTTAGATTGTGATAATTCATATTGGCTATTACCCCCAACCATAACTGAATTAATATTATATTCATCTGACATATATTTTATAATTTCTTTGTAGTTATTTAGATTCCACTCTCGATAATTAAAACTCCGTGAACTAGTAAATGGATTAAATACAATATATTTTTTATTTACCAATGACTGATGTTCTATATATTTAATATTTATATCTCTATCATAGGACCTTTTCTCTATACCAATTTTTAACAAAAACTTAAAAAATACTTCCATAACATGTAATTTTGGAGAAGTATCTATACTCTCATTGATAAATAGGTTATGTAAGTTTTTTGCATTACTTTTATCAAACCCAATCTTTTTCTGTGCTCTAACAAATAGGCTGAATATATTGGATCTCAGAGATACTTGCATATTTAACAAGATATCAAATTTACGATTCTTAAATAAAGAAGCTAAAGTAGATATGGTTGAAGTAAATTTCTTTTTATCTATTACTATAAATTCAATACCAGTCATATTTTTAACAAGAGAGTATTCTGTTTTACCAATAATCCATGTAATATCTGTTTTAGGTGAATATGTCTGTATAGTTTTTATTATTGGAATCATATGTGTAATGTCACCAATTGATGATAACCTTAGAATACAAACAGATTTATTAGAAACTTTGAGTTGGGTCATAATTGAAGATAATAACTAAAAAAATTAATAATACGTTAATATTCTATGATAAAGACATAGAAATTAATATAGAAGAATTATTTAGATCTGGTTTCTTTAGCTCTGAAGATATTAAAAATGTAGAATGGATTAATGAGGATAAATGGGTAAAAAAACATTATATCCGTAAAGGAATGATGTCTTTTTTTAAAGATAAGTATTTATATGTCGATATCAAAAACACCAGATCTTTTAGAGAGTTTGAAATACTTAACTATCTTCATCGAAATAATTTTAATACCTGCAGGCCAATTCTTGGCTGGGCAACATACCATGGTGCTATTTATAGAGCGAATTTGGTAACAGAGGCAATTCAGGCTAGGACCCTCAAAGATCTTCTCGACTTGTTGGCAACAGGATTAGGCGTTGTTCCAATGGATACATTCAACAGTCACTTTGTTAAATATGAAAGACCAGCTCTTTTTAAAAAAATTGGAAGTTATGTAGCAGAGATGCATAATCTAAATGTTTTTCATGGCGATCTAAATGTTAATAATATTATGGTATCCGGAGTACGAAACAAGAATGAAAGAGTAGAACAAAAAATCTGGATTATAGATTTCGACAAATCTAAGAAAACCTCATCAACCATAAAAGAATCAAAAAGATTATCTAATATCGATAGATTCGAGAGATCCTTAAGAAAAACAAATCATTTTGACCATACTAGCTTCACTGAATTCTTAGAAGGATATCAATCGCAAATAAAAGGTTGAATTTCTTTAGTATAATCACTTATTATATTTTTTTTCTTATCTAAAATATTTTTTGCATTTGTCCCAAATAATTCTCTTCTTTGTCTCGACTTTATTAACCTCTCAAATACATGCTTGAGTGTTGTAGAACTTTTGACCATTATCATTGCATTATTTTTTAGAAACTCTTCTGTTTCCTCAATAAAATTATACATATATGGACCAACAATTATTGTCTTTCCATAAGACGCTGCTTCCAAAAAGTTCTGACCACCATGATCAATTAGAGACCCACCAACAAATACAAACTCACAATGCTCGATAAATGTATTGGCCTCTCCATATGAATCTGCAATGTAAATCTGAGTTGATTTCTTGATTGGTTCATCTTTACTGCGAATAGCTATATTTACCATATCAAGGGGAATATCAGACAATATATCTCCTAGCCTTTCTGGATGTCTTGGAATGATAATTAAAAGTAATTTTTTATCATTAATTTTTAGCCATTCAGTTATAATTTGCCTCTCTTCATCTGGGTGAGTAGACAAGGCGAGAACATATTTTCTTTGGACGAGATTGTCATGATGTAATCTTTTATCATAAAAATCTGCGTATTTGAGATTTCCTAAAACTTTAGTTTTTTTATCTATTGATCCTAGTTCTACATAATTATTTCTTTCAAGCATGGATTTACATAATACTAAGTCTATATTACTTAATACTTTCCTGTAGATATCCCTGATGAATTTTGGGCTATTAATAGTTTTTTTCGAGAGTCTAGCATTTGCTACTAGAATAGGAATTTTTTTATGTTTACATATAGACACAAGGTTAGGCCATAGCTCAGTTTCTATTAATATACATATTTTGGGATTAATAGCCTTTATCATTCTTTGGGTGGATAGAAACCAATCTACAGGCATATACTGATGATAGAGGTTATCTTGTTCTGGAATAATTAGTTTGGAGGGGGATGTATTAGTTGTGATTAGAAATTTTTCATTAGGAAGATCTCTGGATAGACCTTTATATACATTTAAAGCTATCCTGGCCTCACCTACAGAAGCAGCATGAATCCAGATAACTGATTCATTTGATTTTCGAAGTCTGAGGCCCAATCTTTGTGCAAGAAACAATATGCCGCTCTTCCTTTTTATCGTCTCAATTATGAGTTTAATGAGTATATAGGGTGATATAGTGTATAAAATCAGGTTATATATTAACATATATAATCACACTACCATACAAGCATTTTATTAATAGTTTTTAGACTTTGTACACTTAGATTGGATGAATATTTTTGTAATTTGAGATCAACTAATAAGTATTCTAGAGTTGCTTCTATTAATTCATTTCTAGATTTTACTAGATTATACTCTTCTGTTTTAATTTCTACATCAGTATAAATACCAGATTCAGCACCCTTCAATAAAGTTATATAATTTTCATCAACGTCTCTATATCTATCTCGTTTAACTATAATTAAATTCTTTAATAAATTATGCCCATTAACATTATCAATAATATCCTTTTTAACTGTTCTCCTGAGGTGATCCAGAGCAATTTTTGCATTTTTATATCTATAGCGAGATTCTGCTACCTTAGACTTTTGATAACCGCCCTGATACAAAGGGAAATTCACTGTTAATCCTATAGAATTAGATTCTCTGGTTTGTTTGCCAAGTCTTGAACCACTAGTAGTATCAGAATAGTCATAAGTTGCCGTCAGATCAACTGTTGGATAATGTTTTGATTGATTTGATTTCAATTCGTTTTTTGAAATATTTACATCAAGCGCAGCTGATTTAATACTATCAAACGATACCATTGCTTTTGCTACTAGACTATCAGAATCATATGATGTTAAAGGTATATCAATCATGTGGTTTAGGTTATGAATATCCATAATCTCTTTGCCAGTAAAAATAAAAACATCTTGTTTGATGATATCTAATTCATTTGCCGACATCTGCTCTTCAACTGTTGCTACATCATAATTATTCTTATGTTTATTTAATTCAATATTTGATATATATCCATTGTTATAAAGTTTTGTCGCACTGTTATATTGGGCTAGCATAAAATCAGATTTTATTGAGCTAGCAATAAGATTATTTTTAACATTTATAAGTTTAAAGTAAAGCTCGGCGGTTTTAATGATTAAGTCTTTTTTATAATCTGCAAGACTAATTTCTGATTTACTAATTATTGATTCAGCTTTATTAAGTTCATCGAAGAAATATAATCTCAATAATGGTTGGGTTATTTTTAGTGTAGCACTTTCTGTTGAATAATCCGTTTGAGAACCTGCGCCTGAATATTTATTTATATTAATTTCTTGGGTATTTGCAGAAATACTTATATCTGGAAAAATATTCGATGATGTTTGATTATAAATTTCTTCAGAAATTTTATACTCATTAGACATTATCTTCAGATCTGCATTAGATTTTAGAGATCTATTATAGATGTCCATTAAATCTGCAGAAAAGGACTCAGGGGATATTAGCACTAGTAATATTATATATATTCTTGCTTTAAGCATATTTTGGCATAGACGGGTCAATATTATTTGACCAAGCATCTATTCCTCCAGTTAAATTAATTACATTTACAAAACCTTTTGCAATTAAATATTTTGCTACCATTCTACTCCTTATACCATGATGACATACAACCACGATAGTATCATCTGTCTTTAGATCTCCATCATTATCAGCAATCTTACCCATAGGTATATGAACCGAGTCTTTAATATGACATATATCATATTCCCATTGCTCTCTAACATCAAGAATGAATAGTTTATTTTTAGAATTATCGATTAGATCTTTGACTTCCTGTGGTGTTTTTTCCATTATATTTTCTCTGTTAAAATTGATTCGACATGAGTTTCAAGTATAAACTCTTTTATGAAACTAGATTTATTAGTTTTATGGATGATAGCTCCTTTTTGAATAGGTTGATTTTTTTCGCTAAAGAAAATAAAACTTCGTGCATTATTATCCATATTATCTAGAATTATATTCATATCATCCATTGCCATTGTGACTATTATGACTTTATAATTTCTAATTATACTTAAGTTATCAAGTATGTTTTGAGATTCAAAAATCATATTTTTGCTTGATATTTTATTAGCCATCTGTCTTGAACTATCAACAAAACTTTTAATAATGTCTATAGAATGAACTCTATTAGCAAGCGAGGATACACATGTTGATAGATATCCAGTCCCTGAGCCGACTACTAGAACATCTTCATCTTTTTTAATATCCATCCCTTGTAATATTTTAGCTTCTACAGACGGCATTAACATGAACTGATTAAAGCCTATGGGTATACTGATATCAACATGAGAAAAAGACTCATATAGTTTTGGAACAAATATTTTCCTTGGGATAGTTTTTAGGGTATTCAATACATTATCGTCAATGACATTCAATGTCCTGATGTGATTTTTTACCATATTAATTGTATATGTATTATCTTCTTTCATTTTATTGGTAAGTTTAGTATTGTAATAATATACTTTAAATCCAAAAAAATAAATATAATTGGGCCTCTTGATGACTAATAAAAAAATAGATATAAACGAGTATTCTAAGAATTTTCCAAATTCAGAAAAGGTCTACATTCAAGGTTCAAACCATAATATCAAGGTTCCTACCAGAAAGATCAGGTTAACACCTACTAAGCTTAATAAGACCATCCAATTAAATGACCCTATTTATGTCTATGATACTACTGGTCCTTATACAGATCCTGAATATACAATAGATTTTTCAACAGGTCTTAAAAAAACAAGATCTGATTGGATTGCTAGACGAGGAGATACAGAGGAGGACAGCAGAAGTTATCTTGGACAATTAAAAACAAATTATGACCTTGCCCAATATGATATAAGCAAGTCTGCGCTTAGAGCAATATCAGGTAAAAATGTAACCCAAATGCATTATGCTAGGAATGGTATAATTACCCCAGAGATGGAGTATGTCTCTATTAGAGAGAATATATTTTCAAACAGTTCTGAACATAACAATAAAATTACACCTGAGTTTGTTAGAAAAGAGTTAGCCAGCGGTCGAGCAATTATCCCATCTAATATAAATCATCCAGAAACAGAACCAATGATTATTGGTAAAAATTTCTTAACTAAAGTTAATGCAAATATTGGTAATTCGCCTGTAAGGTCTGATATTACTGAGGAACTTGATAAATTACTCTGGTCGGTGAGATGGGGAGCAGACACAGTTATGGATTTATCAACTGGTAAAAATTTATATGAAACAAGAGAACAAATAATTAGAAATTCTCCTGTTCCAATTGGCACTGTACCAATATATGAAGCACTTGAAAAAGTAAATGGTAAGCCTGAAGATCTTAACTATGACATATTTAGAGAAGTCTTAATTCAACAGGCAGAGCAGGGCGTTGATTATTTTACTATTCATGCTGGAGTTAGATTAAGTTATATTCCTAAAACCATGAATAGACTAACAGGAATTGTTTCAAGAGGTGGATCAATAATAGCTAAATGGTGTCTGACTCACCATAGAGAAAATTTCTTATATACAAACTTTGATGATATATGTGAGATTATGAAAAAGTATGATATATCATTCTCGTTGGGCGATGGATTGAGACCTGGAAGCATATCAGATGCTAACGATGACGCACAATTCTCGGAATTAAAGACATTGGGTGAACTTACAAAAAAAGCTTGGAATCATGATGTACAAGTAATGATAGAGGGACCAGGGCATATACCAATTCATAAGATTAAAGAAAATGTAGATATGGAAGAGTCTATATGCGATGAAGCACCGTTTTATACTTTAGGGCCACTGGTTACAGATATTGCTCCTGGGTATGACCATATTACATCTGCAATCGGAGCAGCAAACATAGGTTCATATGGAACAGCTTTGCTTTGCTATGTTACTCCTAAAGAGCATCTCGGCTTACCTAATAAAGATGATGTAAAAGACGGTTTAGTAGCCTATAAGATTGCGGCTCATGCAGCGGATTTAGCAAATCAGCACCCATCAGCAAAGTATAGAGATGATGCATTATCTAAAGCAAGATTTGAGTTCAGGTGGGAGGATCAGTTTAATATTGGACTAGATCCATATAAATCAAGAGAGTTTCATGATGAAACACTCCCACAAGAAAGTGCAAAAGTAGCACATTTCTGCTCAATGTGTGGACCCCATTTTTGTTCTATGAAAATAACACAAGATATTAGGGATTACGCTCAAAAAAATAATTTCAAAGATATAAAAGTGGCAGTCGATTTTGGACTAGATGAAAAATCTCAAGAATTTAAAGATTTAGGTAATGAGATTTATATAAAAAAGTAATCAGTTTACTTCTTCTTTTTCTTTTTACCAAAAACTCCATCTAATGCTTGACTAATATCATTTATTATATCGTCGATATTTTCTATACCTATAGAGAGTCGAACAAGATCCTCAGGGACACCCGCTTGTTTTAATTCACTTTTAGATAACTGCCTATGAGTCGTTGATGCAGGATGGCATGCCAAAGATTTTGCATCACCAATATTTACTAATCTAACTATTAAATCTAAATTATCTATGAATTTCCCACCATTAGCCTTACCGCCTTCTATTCCAAAACTTAAAACACTAGATGCCTTTCCGTTCATTAATTTTTTAACAAGATCAAAATCTGGACTACTAGGTATTCCAGGATAATTGACCCATGATACGTTTGGATGTTTTAATAAAAAGTTAGCAACTTTTACTGCATTTTCACAATGCCTATCCATTCGAACAGCTAAACTTTCAATGCCTTGTAGAATTAAAAAACTATTGAATGGAGAAATTGCTGCACCCATATTTCTGAGTGGAACTACACGTGCGGCACCAATAAATGCTGCCTCACCCATTGCTTCAGTATATACAACACCATGATAAGATGGGTCTGGAGTGTTGAGACGGCTGAATCTTTTTTTGTGTTTTGCCCATGGGAATTTGCCTGAGTCTACAATTATTCCACCAATAGTAGTTCCGTGACCACCCATATATTTAGTTAATGAGTGCACAACTATATCCGCTCCATGTTCAATTGGTCGGAACAGATATGGCGAAGGAACTGTGTTATCAACGATCAATGGAATGCCATTATCATGAGCTAACTTTGCCATTTTCGGAATATCCACAACATTTGCAGCTGGATTACCTATTGATTCACAAAATATAGCTTTAGTTTTAGAATCAATTAACTTAGCCATTTCATCTATTTTATTATGCTCACCAAACTTAACATCCACGCCAAATCTTGGAAGCTGATGTGCAAATAATGTGTAAGTTCCACCATACAAGGTTCCAGTACTAACTATATTATCGCCAGCCTCGCAAATTGTCATTATTGCATATGTTGTTGCAGCAGACCCAGATGCTAGAGCTAGTGCGCCAATTCCACCTTCCATAGCAGCAACGCGTTTTTCTAAAACATCTGAAGTTGGGTTCATAATTCTTGTATAAATATTACCAGCTTCTTTTAAATCAAATAAATCAGCTCCATGCTGTGTATCTCTAAATGAATAGGACGCAGTTTGATATATAGGTACTGCAACGGCATTAGTTGTTGTTTCTGGAGAATACCCTCCATGGATTGCTATAGTCTCAAATTTCATTGGTTCCCCCAAAATTCTGTATTCATTCATGATAAGAAAAATCTATCAATATTGCTAGTGTAATTTATGTGATATCAAGATTTAATTGATCATTTACAGAATTATCAAAATTTACTCCTAACCCTAACAGTCTTATTGGCTTCTTATTATTGGCAAGATTTTTGAGCAAAAGGTCTAAAAATATTTTGAAATGTAAGTTTTGGCATGGCGCCTGTGAATTAGTTAATTTAAAATCATTATACTTTATTTTAATAAAACAGGATTTTATTATCTTATTATTATATGAATTATTTTTCAGTCTTTTAATTAGTTCTTCATACAAGAGCTCTAATTCTTTTTTACAAGAATCATGAGTTATTAGATCAAACTGATAAGTATCCTCTACACTTAAGCTTTTTCTGATTCTATTAGGCTCAACAATTCTATCATCAACCCCACGGCATAAATGAAAAAGGGTCTCTCCATATTTACCAAGTAAATTGATTAAATCATATTTAGAAATTTTTTGGAGGTCTGCGCATGTATTAATTTTTCTCTGTTTTAAGAGTTCTTCTGTTTTTCTTCCAACTCCATGAATACGTCTAATAGGAATTTTTAAAACAAAATCTTGTATTTCATCATCAGTAATTAAGAATTGGCCATTAGGTTTATTCCAGTCACTTGCAATCTTAGCTAGAAATTTATTTGATGCTATTCCAGCAGATGCTGTAATCTTTAGATCTTCATAAATTTTATTTCTTATCTGTTGAGCCATAAGAGCTGGGTTGCCATCACAATATTTAGATTCAGTAACATCCAAATAAGCCTCATCAAGGGACACAGGTTCAATTATCTTCGTATAGCATTTGTAAATTTTATGGATTTCCTCAGAAGTAGCCCTATATTTTTGCATGTTCACTGGTAGAAAAACTATTTTAGGACATAGTTTTTTTGCTGTAATAGATGGCATTGCGGATCTAACTCCATATTTTCTAGCAATATAATTACAGGTAGTTACAACACCACGATTTTCAGAGCTTCCAGCAACGGCTACTGGTTTATTTTTATATTCTGGATGATCTCTTATTTCAACCGAAGCATAAAAGCAATCCATATCAACATGAATAATCTTTCTATTGAATAATTTATTTATTTTCATCAAGCGTGAAAGCTTTAATTGTCAGAGCATGAATTTCTCCAGATTTGATGTACTCATCTAGTAATGCATAAATAATCTTATGTCTATCAATTGTACTTTTACCTAGAAACAGATCACTTGTTATTTCAACTATATACTTAGCATCGCTTCCACTAACGCTTATAATTGATTCATCAATATTTTCATTTAG